>JGI11931J13222_1000019_pt1 | contig 15890 bp, 14 predicted proteins | sample DeeseametaMP0204_FD_13222 | JGI IMG/M metagenome (IMG submission 13222) | reverse complement strand
CAGACTTGCCACGAAGTTCCAGTTTGGCAATGCGACCATTTAAAAGGTTAGAGAAGCGATCATCTACTTCATCACGGTTTGCGTCACTAATTCGTGCACGTACCGAAGAGCGAGCGCGCATCTTTTCCGCTTTGCTTACATTTTCTTTGTACACAACGATAACGCTATCGTCGAAAATTTCGGCTTTTGCGGCGTGTGCATGACTAGATACCATTAGCGGTAGAAGGGCTAATGACAGTGCTGAAAGGCCTGTTTTAAAAGGCTTTGTTTTCATAATTAGATTCCATAATTAGCAATAATGCTTTAATCACAGAACCTTCTCGTTCGGTCTGATATAACTAACGGTTAAAACTTATAACGCAAATTTAAAAACCTGCCACCCCTAACAGTAAAATTTGCTCAAAAATACTACTTAACCACTAGGAAAAAGTGAGAAGAGAAGCCCAAAGTGGTACTTAATTACTATGACTTTTGACAGGTAGTTAAGATCTCTATGTCTTAGGGGCGCGCTGTAGCAATACCCGTTAAAAGACCCTACAAAAACTAGGTGGTCTTACCAATAATTACTCGGTGCGTGAATTTTCGTCAAATCTAGCACTATGGTATTACCCATAATAAATAACTTGCTGATTTAACGTGTGCTAACTGTATTTGACCTGTAATAAATACAACTTATTGGTGATGGATTCTCGCCGTCTTAAGGAGTGTTATAGAGGGGTCACCTTTGTTGTTAATCAAGGAAGCAGTCGTTCTCATGGACAAGAAGCTAAAGGTTAAAAAGAGCCAATTTGCTAATAACGCTAAGGCATGTAGAGCCGTTGCGTTGGCAGCCATTACGGGGTGCAGTCTTCTAACCGTAAATCTTCCTGCTTATGCTCAACAGTCCGACTTATCAACAAGCTCAGACATGGTGGAATCTTCTCTTTCAATGAGTCTGAATGCTCAAGCTATAACGATAGACGATGAAACGGTCTTCATCGCTGTTAGTCAGTTTGGGTTAAATAACATAACTAACATTATCCAAAGCGGCAACGGCGCCAACCTATCGAATGTTGTTCAAAACGGCAGTAATAACGAAGCTCTTATCACTCAGNTGGGTGAGGGGAACGTNGTTAATTTATTGCAGCAAAACAACAATAACTATTTCGAGATTATNCAAGATGGGTTCGACAATGTAGCCAATGTTAATCAATTGGGTGAACAGTCTTTTACTGTTTACCAGATAGGGAANGAAATGGTGATTAACATCACACAATATCAAGAATGATGTGATTNCCATAGGGAGACAAATGTGAAAATGAAAAAAACAAAAATAGCGAGTGCATTGCTTTTAGTAGCAGCGACAGGGTGGGCATCGGCTCAGGAAGTTCCAGCGAGTAAGACAGTTGATTTCAGTGCTTCCGCAGATTTTATTGCTGCAGCTGAAGGCAATGAAATTACGCTAACCCAAACGGCACCAGAGGGAAATGAGGTAGGTAATGAATCTATTTTAAGTCAGGAAGGTGACTTAAATGCAATCTTTGTAGAAGTAACGGGTGACGCAAACGAAGTACTAGCTTCGCAAATGCAGTCAGGTAATACCTTCTTTGCAAGTGTCACAGGTAACGGCAACTTCTTAGAATCTGAGCAAGATAGTTTAAATAGTACAGCCAATGTCGTTGTCGAAGGTGACGATAACACGGTTTCACTTGTTCAATTAGGTGATGGCGGCCCTATCGGTTTTATTTTTAATCGCTCAATAAATAGCATTTCGGGCAGCGGAAACACGTTATCAGTGTATCAGGGCGATGGTGGTAACTGGGCTAATAATGCCATTGCGGGTAACGACAATACGGTATTTGTTGATCAAAGTGGTGACTGGCACGAATCGTATGTTCGCGAGTTAAGCGGTGATGCAAACGTTATCGATGTTATTCAAGACGGCTATTACAACGTGTCTGATTTAACCGTTATCGGATCAGAAAACGAAATTGAAATTGACCAAGATGGCGACCAGAACGCTGTGGGTTGGAGCATGGTTGGCGACGGTAATGTGCTAGAGTTTGAACAAGATGGTGATGGCAACGAGATTACCACAGGAGTATTTGAAGGCTCTGGCAATGAAGTTAATATCGATCAAATCGGTGACGTTAACTTAGCTACCGTAGAAACTATCGGCGGACAAGCGAATACGTTCGAAATTAACCAAGTGGGCGAAGGCAACACGGCTTATGCTGGCGTAATTGGCTTATTCAACGAGTTTGATTTAACTCAGGTAGGTGATGCCAATGAAATCAGCACAGTTAATTTCGATGGCCTGTTTAACACCGTTGAAATTGAGCAAGATGGCGATGCCAACTTGGCGTTAGCACAAGCTGGTATTGGTGATGCAACTTACTACGCTGATGGCAACATCATTGAAATGTCTCAAGAGGGTGTTGAAAATACGGCATCAGTTGAGTTGGCAAGCAACGTTACATCAAGCTACAACGAAATTATGGTTTCGCAAACGGGCGAGCTTAACTTACTAGACCTATTGGTTAACGGTGACGACAATATTGTTAGTGTTATGCAAGAAGGCGTAGGAAACTGGGTAACAGACGACGCAGGTGGTCAGTTCGTTATTTCTGGTGATATGAATACATTTGAAGTTACGCAAATGGGTAACGATAATTTAGTTACAGGTAGTATCACTGGCAACGGCGGCACAGTAAGTGTTACGCAGGTTGGTGACTACAACGTAGCTACCGTTGTTCAGATGTAAACCTACAGATGTAAAAGTGAGTAGCCGGGCATTTGCCCGGCTATATTCAGTAAAATGAAGTACTTGTATTGTTTCTCTCTTATCACACTGCTTTTTAGTGTGTTCTTTTCTCCGATTCACGCAGAAGAAATTCGGCTAGGTGGACTGTTGCTCGATAACAGTATTAGCCGCCAAGGCCACGAATTTGCCTCTCGCATTAGCCAATACTGGCGAGAAGTCCCAGACAGTTCGGGTAAGAACCTTGTTGTTAAAGAAATTATTGTGCCACAAGCGGGTACTCTTCTTTCGGTGATTTACGACAATAGAGTGGTTTATCAAACGTACATGGGGCGCAGACAAGTACCATTAGATGAAAAAGTACAGCAAGCCATCATGTTAGTTTTAGACGCGGTGGCAAACGCGAGTGTAGACAGTAGAAGCCCAGATTTAGCAGGGGACGAATGGTAATGAAAAAAGGGATATTGATAGCAGCCTTAATCGCGACTGGCTCGTGGACTTCAGCTAGTGTGAAAGCAACAGAGTTGGTGTATGAACCGATCAACCCGTCATTCGGTGGTAATCCACTTAACGGATCATTTCTATTAAGCAAGGCGAATTCACAAAACGCTCATACAGCGCCTTACAGTGAGCGCTCCTATGACGAACGCCTTCAAGAATCACTCGAACGCGCCTATATCAATCGTATAGTCCGCGAAATCACAGACATCGCATTCGGTGAACAAGAATATGATGAAGATGGAAACCCGATAGACAGCATATTCAATCAGGATAGTATTTTTGTTAGTGGTGACTTTCAGGTAGAACTAATAACGAGTAATCCTGACAGCATTGTTGTGAACATTACTAACTTACTGACAGGTGAGGTTACTGTCGTTGAAATTCCACGGTTTGGGTAGGGAAACACATGAGAAGTACCGTTTTTTTAATAGTGGCCATGGCGCTTGCAGGATGCCAGTCCATCACTAATACGCTGCCGCCAGATACAACGGCCGCTGATGTAATTAAAGACAGTGCCACATTGTCTGAAGTAAAAAGCTTGCCAGCGCCTATGGGACAAATTCCGGTTTCTGTATATGCGTTTAGAGACCAGACCGGGCAATATAAACCTAGCACTGGGGCAAGTTCGTTTTCTACTGCGGTGACTCAAGGCGCAACCTCTATTCTTGTTCAGACCTTAAGCGAGACATCGTGGTTTTTACCTGTGGAGCGTGAAGGGCTGCAGAACATTCTTACCGAACGCAAAATAATTAGAGCCGACGAAAGCAGCGGAGGCGATTTGCCGCCACTCACGACAGCTAGAATTATTATAGAAGGTGGGATAATTAGCTACGATACCAACATTCGTACCGGCGGCGCTGGCGTAGAGTACTTTGGCATTGGAGCGAGTGAGCTGTTTAGGGAAGATCAAATTTCCATTTACATGCGTGCAGTTGACGTGAGAACAGGTCAAGTACTGGTGTCGGTTTCAACCTCTAAGAAGGTACTAAGCCAGGAGGTGAGAGCAGGCCTGTTTAGGTATGTTTCGCTTAAGCGCCTGCTTGAAGCAGAAACGGGCTACACGACTAATGAACCCATGTTCGAGTGCGTTAAACAAAGCATAGAAAAAGCGGTGACTGAGTTGGTGTTACAAGGAATGGAGAAAGGCGTATGGCGCGCAAAAGCGTAAGCGCCATACGCAATTAAATTTAATGGATTATCAGTTTAGATGCTTACTTGTTGTGGTTGGCTAAACTGATGATCGAACCACTTTATAAGCTCAACGCGATTTCGGCAGTCCGTTTTCCTAAATATGCTGTAAACGTGAGTTTTCACCGTATTTACGCTGATGTGTAAGCAGTCTGCAATCTCCTGATTTTGGGCACCATCTGCAATTTTGCGTGTGATGGCCAACTCCCTCTTGGTCAGCACAGTATGTGACGATTGAAGTGCAGCAACGGGTTTTGCTTTAGACACTAAATTGGCATCAATATAGCGACTCATAATCTCGCGACTGAACCATTTGTTGCCCGCCTGAACTTGTTGAACACCGCGAACCAGAAGTTCTAAGCTATCTTCAATATGGAAAATACCATTAATACCATGTTGCAGTGCCGCATAATGAAAATCGACGTCAGACTCTGGCACGTTGAAAATGACTTTGTTCAACTCTGGGTTATCGTTGACTACAGGCAAGTTGAGCATAGCGGCAGAGTCACAATACTGCGCATCGATAAAGAAGGTATAGGTGTTATTAAGCACGCTTCGAGGTGGATGAATCGCACCGGTTGTGACGACAAATCCACATGACGGCAAAATACTTAGGAATCGTTCGTAAGCCCCATCCCTTCTAGTATTTTCTGAAAAACTTTTTCTTGTTAAAACGAACGCTTGATGTGACATGAAAGCTCCTTTTCGTGTCTATCAACCTTACGAACTATACATTGGCTTTACAATACTCCTCTGGTCTAACTTGCTCCTCCAAAGCGTAACAAAATGTAACAGTGAAAAATGCCTGTAAGTTTTGCTTAAATGCTAGAGCCTCTAAGTGTTCAACGAATTAAATATAAGTAAATTATCTCGATAAAAGCGGCTTGCCCCCTTTGTTAATAATGGTGTTAGTGTATAGTTCAACACCAAGTCATTCCTTCCATTATTTCAATACACAGAGAGAACCATGACCGTAAACGTTGACACTCAGTCTTTGATTGCATCAATGCGCGATGTAGTAGGGCAGGCCTATTTGTTAACTGATAAAGCGAAGAAGCAGCCTTACACTAAAGGGTTTCGTTTTGGTGCGGGCGAAGCGCTTGCGGTAGTGCGCCCAGGAACGCTTGTCGAAATTTGGCGTGTGCTTAAGCTGTGTGTTGAAGCCGACGTTGCGGTTATTATGCAGGCGGCCAATACAGGGTTAACGGGCGGCTCTACGCCAGATGGTAAAGATTACGACAGGCCTCTCGTTATTATCAGTACTATGCGTATTGATGATATTCAGTTAGTTGACGACGGAAAGCAAATCGTTGGCTTGGCTGGGAGTACCTTGTTTGGATTGGAAGAGACGCTTGCGCCTTATGGTCGCGAACCTCACTCTGTGATTGGTTCTTCATGTATTGGCGCATCGATCGTGGGGGGAATATGTAACAATTCAGGTGGTGCTTTGGTCAAGCGAGGCCCTGCCTATACTGAATTAGCGCTTTTTGCCCAAATCGACGCTAATGGCAATCTATCTTTGGTAAACAATCTGGGGATTAACCTAGGTAGTGAGCCAGAAGAAATTCTGAATAATCTTGAGAACAAACGTTACAAAGAAGCTGACGTTCAGCACCCTGACGCTCGTGCATCAGACAACGAGTATGATGAACGAGTTCGAGACGTTGATTCAGACACACCTTCGCGCTTCAACAATGACGGCAGAAGACTTCATGAAGCTTCAGGCTGTGCGGGTAAGCTTGCCGTGTTCGCAGTGAGGCTAGACACCTTTCCTATTCCTGAGAANAANCAGGTATTTTATGTGGGGTCTAANGACGCCGCNGTGTTTACCNAAGTGCGTCGCGANATNCTTTCTACNTTNAAGAACTTGCCTGACTCGGGTGAGTACCTTCACCGNGANTGCTACGACGTATCCAAGAAATACGGTAAAGATATGTTTATCGTTATCAGCAAGCTTGGCGCCAAATTTATTCCTAAGCTGTTTGCATTTAAGCGCAAATTTGACGCATTTACTGACAAGCTGGGCTTCTTACCCAACAAAATGTCAGATCGCGTTATGCAGTATATGAGCTACGTTTTTCCTAACCACTTGCCTAAGCGAATGGAAGAGTACAGAGACAAGTATCAGCATCATTGGATATTGGAGATGAGCAACGACGGGGTAGATGAGGCCAAAGCCTACCTTGATGCTTTCTTTAAAACCAATGAAGGTAGTTATTTTGAGTGTACAGAAGAAGAAGCTGATAAGGCTATTTTGCATCGCTTTGTTGCTGGTGGCGCGATAGGTCGTTACCACGTTATGCACAGCAAAGACGTGGGCGCTATGATGACCATCGATGTTGCACTTCGCCGTAACGATCCTGACTGGTTTGAAGTGTTGCCTAAAGAAATAGACGACCAGATAGACACGAAACTGTATTACGGCCATTTATTCTGCCACGTAATGCACCAGAATTACGTGTTGAAAAAAGGGGCGGATGCCAAATTGTTAAAGGGTAAAATTCTGGAAACTTTTGATGCGAGAAGCGCTGAATATCCAGCAGAGCACAATGTGGGACACGAGTACTTTGCAAAAGATGCGCTGAAAAACTTTTACCGAGAATTAGACCCCACCAATAGTTTTAACCCGGGAATAGGCAAAACCACCAAACTTAAAAATTGGGCTGAGCATGATGGAAGTTGTTGTGGTGGGCATCATTAAGCGCAAATAACACTTCCAGCCACTTGTGCATTGATAAAAGAGCCGTAAAAAATGCAGTGACCCCCAATAGTTGGACTATCCAATTACTGGGGGTCTTTTTAGTGGCCTTGGTGCCAGCGATACTAAGAAGCGAGAGAGTCGAGGTTAAGTTCACTGACTGATTTTGCACCGCATAGTGTCATCGCGACATGCATTTCCTGTTTGTACAGATCGAGTAAGTTCTCTACCCCTTGTTGGCCTTCAGCAGCAAGTGCATAAATAAACGAGCGCCCTAGTAAAGTACAATCGGCACCTAACGCCAGCATTCTCACCACGTCCAAGCCGTTACGAATACCTGAGTCTACGAAAATACTTAGATCGCCTTTCACCGCGCTAGCAATCGCTGGAAGAGCCTTAGCGGTAGAAAGCACGCCATCTAGCTGACGACCGCCGTGATTGGATACTACAATGCCTTCTGCGCCAAAACTCAGCGCATCTTTGGCATCTTGTTCAGTTAAAATGCCTTTGATAATCATTGGGCCGTCCCAAAACTCTCTGATCCATTCTAAGTCTTTCCAACTGATAGACGGATCGAAATTGGCGCCCAACCAGCCAATATAGTCTTCCAACTGGGTCGGTTCGCCACGATAAGTAGAAATATTGCCAAGATCATGAGGCTTACCGAATACGCCTACATCAAATGCCCAACGAGGATGAGTCATCGCTTGCAGTACGCGACGGCTTGCAGCAAATGGCCCACTCATACCGGAGTGTTTATCGCGATAGCGAGCCCCTGGTACAGGCATATCTACGGTAAAGACCAACGTTGTTACACCCGCTGCTTTGGCGCGCTCCAGAACATTCTTCATAAAGCCGCGATCGCGAAGCACATAGAGCTGAAACCACATTGGACGTTCAATGGCTGGTGCGACTTCTTCAATAGGACATACTGACACCGTCGACATGGTAAACGGGATGCCTTTGTTTGCTGCCGCTTTAGCGGCTTGCACTTCACCACGTCGCGCATACATTCCGGTTAATCCCACGGGAGCAAGGGCAATAGGTAAAGCCAATTGTTCACCAAAGACCGTTGTAGAAAGGTCAAGCGACGACATATTTCTCAGCACTTGCTGCTTTAATGCAATGTCAGCCAAGTCAGTTTCATTGCGTTTAAGTGTATGCTCTCGATAGGCACCACCATCAATGTAGTGAAATAGGAACGGCGGTAATATTTTTTGCGCAGCGCGTCTATAATCAGTCGGCGATGAAATAATCATGTCTTTAATCGATTGTAATTAACTTGATAAAAATATAACGTTTCTCACCTTAGGAATATACGGCAACAATGAAATTTATCTTTTCCAAAAGTGAAGTAATAACGTGAGAGCAGACGATTTAATTCTCTTTGCACAAATTGCGGAGATGGGCAGTTTTAGCAAAGTGGCAGAGGCGAACAACATTACCAACTCGGTAGTCAGTAAGCGAATAGCAAAGCTTGAAAAAGAGCTGGGAACGCAGCTTTTGTATCGCACTACTCGCAAACTCACGCTTACCGAAGCGGGTCAAGCTTTGAAGCAAGGCGCCATGAATGTAAAGGCGTCCACGCAGGAAGCTATCGACACAATTTCTGGATACAGTGAACAAATATCCGGACACATTAAAATGTCGGTTCCAACGATTTCGGGCGACTTACTGTTAGCCGATGCGGTAGCTGAGTTTTGTACACTTCATCCAGGGCTAAGCGTTGATATGTCTCTGATAATCGATTTGTAAATTTAGTCGAGGAAGGGTTTGATCTTGTTATTCGAACGGGATATTTGGAAGACTCAAGTCTGATCGCGCGGCACTTTTTAGATTCCCATTGGGTGGTTTGCACATCGCCGGATTACATTAGACGAAAGGGCAGGCCCAAAGCACCTGAGGATTTGAGCTTTCACAACTGTTTGTTGTATTCCTACCACACATCCGGTGCAAGGGAGTGGGAGTTTACGTCGTCTCAAGGCAGTTACACCATCACCGTAGATGGCGCATTTTCAAGTGACAATGCAGGGGCGCTTCGCAAAGCAGCCCTTGCTGGTAGAGGTATTGCCTACGTACCTAAATGTTTGGTATTCGAAGATTTATGTAATGGAACACTGGTCGATTTGTTTCCAGAGCGGGTAGGTAAGGTGTTAGGCGTTTATGCCGTTTATCCTTACAGCCGCCAGCCATCTCGAAAAATTAAGCTGTTAATTGAACATATCAGGCAGCGCTATTTATCTATGTCTGATTATTTTTGATACGCCAACGCTATTGAGTGTTGGCGTTAAAATAAAATTAGCCTCTAAATTAAATAACCAACTAGTAGAGTGAATTGTGGTGTTTATAGGGCTCGGTATTACTGAAAAGCCTTTCTTTCATAAGGTCATAGGGATATGTCATCACATTACCAGGTTGTGTTTTTGTAATGTCGAAAGCGTCGTAGAGTTCTCCAGTCAAGGTATATGAACGATATGAAAGAGTGTTCTCGTGTACTTTTATAGCTTGGTAAGTCGGCGTATTTTCTCCGACTCTTTCTAACGTAACATTGAATTTTTCGTATTCATCCCATCGCGTTTTCTTCAGTGGATAAGCTTTAGGACTGCTACTTGCCGTAACAAAAACACTATTTACATGCGTGCCCTGCTCGTTTTTTATACTCCCTCTAGAGTAAGCATGATCGTGTCCTTGTAAAACCAGATCAACATTGAATTCTGTTATTAATGGCAATAAAGCACTGCGAACTGCGGGCTCGTCTTGCCCCGGACTATTTAGTGGCATTCCACAGTTTGAAAATATTGGGTGATGAAAGGCGATAATTTTCCATTTTGCTTTACTTTCACTAAGTGTCTGTCTTAGCCATTTTGTTTGCATTGCGAATGCCGTCTCATTGTGCCTGATTTCCGTATTAACAATGAATACGTCGGTATTAGGGTAATGCAAAGTATAAGCTGTCTCTTGTAATTGATTTGATAACTCCGGAGAGGTTGGAAGCTTAAACTGATCTTGCCAAAAGCGGCTTAAAACCCACTGTTTTCCGCCATCGGTTAAATGCTGATGGGCATATTCATGGTTTCCAACCACGGGGACTACTGGAATTTCTGCGTGTATGAACTGCCCTGCAGAAAACCACTGCGCCCATTCTAAGTCCCTAGCTCCATGGTCTACAAGATCGCCAGTATAAAGAGCAAAGTCTGCATCGGGCATCGCCTTAAAGCCCTTTCTCAAGAGTGCTGGAAATTGTTCGCGCATGCCATTTTGTGCGTCTGAAAAGTACAGAAATCGTGTAGTTGAAGAGGAGGGGAGACCGGCCGTTTTCGTCATATACCATTCAGACCATTTCCCTAAGCCTCCTCGTACTCTATACGCGTAACGCGTATTTGGTTTTAAGTTTTTAAATGTAACTTCGTGATATGCAACGTCGGCGAGGTGCGTGTTGTAGTGATATTGAGCTCTCTCTTGATTAACATTGTCTCTCGATTGCTCATGAACGTTAGAAGGTATTGAGTTACCTCTGCGCAATTCAGCGCGCTGTGTTTTTGCTTTGTAGGTTTTTGCACCCAAATCGAATCTGGCGGCTGATGTAACAGGTGCAATTTGGGCAACCGTAATTTCAACTTCTTCCGACGTGCGCCAATTAACAGAAAAGCTTTCACTAGGAAGTTGGGTAGGATTAAGTATAACCCTGTCAGGGTATTCGCTTGCTTGCTGCCAAATTGGTGTGCTAGCAAGTGCTATAGTAGGTATGCAACTAAGTAATAGTATAAGCACGAGATGCTTCATATCAATGCCTCTTGTGGGCAGACATCTGCAACCTGCAGATGCCTGCATTAGACTAGAAGGTAGTGCGAACGCCTACGCCGTATGTTGCTGGAGCACCAACGAGACGAGCACCTGCATTGAGTTCTAGAAAATATTCTTCATCAGTAATGTTTCGACCATATGCAAATGCGGTAAACCCGTTACCCAACTCAAGGTCCATATTGATATTAAGCAAGCCGTAATCAGGCACCGTATTGCCAGCACCTGCATTCAATCGGTTAGTTTCTTCGTCGTGGTAGGTATAGGTCAGACGAGTAGAAAGTAACCGGTTAGTTGCAACGAAAATGCTATGATTGAGCGAGATTGAATATGAAAGCTCGGGTGAGCCAGGTAACGGGTCTCCAACTGTATTTTGCACATCATCGACACGGTTAGATGAAAACTCCGTAATTTCTGTATCGAGATAGGTAACAGATGAATTGAACGTTAATTGTTGTTCGCCATTGTTTAACAGCTGGGCGTTGAAGGAAGCTTCTGCACCACGAACTTCAGCCGCTCCAACATTTGTTCGTCCATTGGTGTCATTTGAAAGTCGAGTAGTTGCTTGCATTTCTTCAAAATCGTAAGCAAATAAGTCGACGCTAGCACTCAAGCTCTCGTCGGTATAACGCAACCCCAGTTCAAATGAATCTACGGTTTCAGAGTCAAATGGCTCAGTCTCTTCTAAAGAGAATATTGATGTACCATCAAACCCCCCTGCTCTGTATCCGTTGCCAATAGAGGCAAAAATATTCAGGTTATCAGAAAGGTAGTATTGGGCGGTTAGCTTACCTGAGACATTATTGTCGTCAAAATCTCTGTCCCAAGAAAACAGGCCAGGGGAGTTGAATACTTCCTCATATATAGAAGTTCCCCAAGGGTCTAAGTCTTGGTTGTAGCCTGAAAACTTAGCAGTATCTTGAGTATAACGAACGCCCGCAGATAATTTCAGGTCGTTGTTTACAAACCAATCAACGTTGGCAAACGTAGCAAAGCTGTTTCGAGTCTGACTATACGGAGAAGTGTACTGGGAGCGAACTGCGAAGCTTGTCCAATCGCTTACGAAGTCCACCGAGTCGCTGACATAGAAGACACCTGCGATCCAATCAATGTCTCCTCCTTGACTATCACTGAAGCGAATTTCTAAAGAGGACTGGTCAAGTGTTTCATCAAATGCATATTTGTAGCGAGGAAATGAGGTTCCGTCACCATTTCCCCCCATATTACGCTCACTTTCTTGGTAGCCAAATAGCACGTTTACGTTCAAATCAGTGTCTATTTGATGAGCTAATTCTCCGTTTACACCTTCGATATCTATAGTGTGTCTATAGTACTCATCCGCGTAAAACGCATATGGGTCGTCGTTTTCGCCTGCATTTCTGCTTATACCAGAGCCTGTCTCATTTTCCAAAGCGATACGATCGTATTGAAGTGTGTCGCCATTATCAGAGCTCATAAAGTAGCGCAAAGTTAAGTCAGTATTGGCCTGGAAGGTATAAACCCCGGTTGCACGAAAGGCAAATAGGTCTTTATCACCAAACCCGTCTCGCTCTCCCGGATCGGTTACGGCCGGAATTACCCCCTCAAAACCTTCTGGCACATAACCAGCGAACAGGCCCGCGCCTTTGCCGTCCATGTAACCACCACCTTGTTCAAATTTCGTAGCGATACGTACCTTTAAATTATCAGAAACGCTTCCGCCAAATGCAGCTTCACCCTGCGTGTACTCGTAACTTCCATACTCTACGCTGGCATAGCCTTCGAATTCGTCTGTGGGACGCTTTGTGATGGCGTTAATGACTCCTGCTGTTGTATTACGTCCGTAAAGTGTTCCTTGAGGGCCCTTGAGGACTTCAATTCGCTCTAAGTCGAACAAAGGCATGCCAAGATAAGCATTAGACGTTTGGTAGATACCATCAACATGTAATGCGACAGAGGGGTTGCCATTTGGTTTGTAGTCATCAGCCCCACCAATACCACGAATTGTAATGAAACTATTGTTGGCTCCGCCAAATGCAGAGTTAATTGATATGCCCGGCAGTGCATCTACCAATCCTTTGAAATCAGTGACCCCCGCATCTTGAATCTGCTGTGTATTCAAGACAGAAACAGCCGCCGATACATCCATTAGGTTGGTGTCACGTTTTGTAGCTGAAACTACTATTTCGTCGATAGGTGCTCCATTGACAGCAGTGTCCTTTGGGGTAAGAGACATCTGGGGCCCACGTTTCTTTATTACAAACGCCCCATTCGTTTGCTTGACGGCCTCTAACCCAGAATTGAAAAGCAATTTTTCAAGCGCTTCATCTATTTCATAGTTCCCATTTAGCGCAGGAGCTTTAATATTATTGACCAGTCGCCCAGGTGCGATGATCACAATGCCCGACTTGAATGAAAGTTGGTTTAATGCCGATGCCAAAGGAGCTGGCTCAAGTTCAACGCTTATGCTTTCTTGGGCAGCCGCAATTGCAGCGGTATTTAGTGACAAAGCTGTACAAATGGAAAAAGCTAACAAGTGTTTCTTTACACAACGCGACGATGTCATTTTACATTCTCCGTTACGGTCAGTGGTTTACTGCCGATTGAGTTCAAATTAAGTGTGTTGCAGTCGACTGTCGTGAACAAAGAGGCAAAGAGAGGAAATCTTTTTCAAAACTATGTCAGGTTTCATAAAACCTTCATGAATGTAACTAAATTGATTGCGGCACTTTTGCATTCAAAAAAGTACCGCTAACTGCTAATTTTCAGAATAGGTGAATGTAATTGTGCTACTTGTTCTCACCATTTCCAGTGGATAAGCCGCAGGCAAAGAATCGAGCAATGTGTGAACATTGGAAGGGGTAACTATCGTGTTTATCGTAACAGCATCAGAACTAAAACCTTCAAGAGAGAGGGTCTGCTCTACATAAGGTTGTATTCGATACAAGAACTCTGTAATAGGGGTATTATTAAAAATAAGTTTATTGTCCATCCAAGCGAGTGTTTCTTTATCTGAGAAAGTCGTTATGCTCGTCATCGGTCCCCCAGTTAGTGGTGCAGAAACTCGTTCTCCTTGAGATAGGAACACAGGTGCTTCGCCTTTCCCTGAAACTTTAACACTGCCCTCCACAACACTTACTCGAGTGGTTTTTTTGAAGTTATTTACATCTACTTCAAATTCAGTGCCTGTAACTTCTACAGTATTAACACCACTATTTACTATGAAAGGTTTATTGGTCATCGAGACTACATCAAAAAATGCTCTTCCTTGACTCAGTTCAATAGAACGGGTTGTATCTAGCTCCGTATACGAAACACTACTTGTAGGACCAAGAGTGAGTTTGCTGCCATCAGGCAACGTAATATTCTTTATCTGTGCTGTTGTCGTAGAGTAAGCAAAGACTTGGCTGGGTTGAGAAAATGATTGGTCCTGTTTATTTAGCAGAGTAATAACTGTAATAACTAAAGTCGCAGCGAACGCTACGAGCGCACCAACTTTCTTGTACAGGTCTTTATATTTGAGTTGGGTTGATTTGCCTGTTTCTAGTGTTGAATTTCTTTCGGTCTCATATGCAATAATGTCATCAGTAAAACCTGTTTTATCCCACATTTTAGCAATAGCTTTAAACGCGTTGCGATGACGTAGGGAATGGGTGTACCACTTGGTAAATGCTTCCTGATACTGATGTGCTAAGTCTTCATCGTTCATTAAAATAAACCAATGAATGGCTTGTTCATTGATAGACTTTCCAGCATTAAGATGGGTGACGTTTGAATTCTGTTTCACGTTCAATCTCTTTGTTCGTTTTTCCCTAAGGCACAATCAATCATTTGCATCTACTGAGCTTGCGAGGATAACCAGTGCACTGTTAAGTTGCCGACATACATCGGCTATACTCCATCCAGTATCGTCAGAAATCTGTTGATAGGTTTTGCCTTCAAGTCGGCTTGCACTTACGATGTATTTTTGCTTTTCTGACAAAGTGCAAAACAAAGCCCCTAGTTGCTGCAAAGCTTGCTGTGAATGCAAAATTTTATCGGGCTCAGATAGTGACAGTAACTCTGATTCAAACGACTCGTCGTTACCGGGTACAACGTTCGCAATCCATCTATCTGATTTCAAAGAACGCAGTGTCAGGTTAATTGAAATCTTGTATAGAAACGCCTTAGGGTTTTCAATATGCTCGCGAGATTTCATCTTTGCCAGCTGGTAAAACGCGTCTTGCGCTACATCCTCAGGGTCTGGAGGACCTGAACCAAAGGTTTTTCTTAAGAAAGCGCATAATCCCTCCCAATGCATATGATAAAACGAAGAAAAATCTGACTTTTTAGTGGGAACTTTCGCCTTTGGTAATCCTTTGCGAGGGGAGGCTATTTCATTTTCTTGTTCACCAACAAAACCAACAGCGTGTACTTTAGATAACGTATTCACATTAATCCCAAACAAATATCTTTCGAAAAGCGGTGTATTTTGGAAAGGAGACTATGTTAATTACTAATTATTACAGAATTAGTGTATGTCCCTAGACAAGCAAACAGTATGTTATTTGAGAGCGTTCAAATGTCGCTGGAAGATAGATAAATAAAACACTACGAACGCTCGCTATATGAAGAAATTGTTTAGTTAGCGCAGTCGGAATCTGAACGTTCCGACTTTATATGCTTACACCAAGCTTGAACCGATTCAAACCTTCACAAGTAGAAAATATAAAGTTTGTTCGCATTACACAGGGTTTCAACTTTCCTGTCAGTGAAAAGGGATTTGCTATGAAAGGCCAAGTAAACAACTCCACCATTCTTCTTCCTGTATTTCTCCCCGCCGTCGTCATTATTTTGCTTCTGGTGATCGGAACCATCAGCAATCCCGAACTTGCCGGCGAGGCCTTCGACAATACATTGGCATGGATTACAGAAACCTTTGGTTGGTTTTACATGTTGTCGGTCGCTATCTTTTTGGTATTCATTGTATCGGTAGCGTCATCT
>JGI11931J13222_1000018_pt1 | contig 15895 bp, 5 predicted proteins | sample DeeseametaMP0204_FD_13222 | JGI IMG/M metagenome (IMG submission 13222) | reverse complement strand
CGATACGAGGCGCGAGCTAACGCTTGCCAGTGGTTGCTTACCGCCTGGTTGTTTATCTGATCTAAGAACCAGTGAAGTTCTAAACGAGAACCTAGCTGATAGTAAAGCTTAGCGACTACATCGGTATCGTGCTTATCTGCTTCAACGATTTGCGCAAGGTCAAAGCTAGAGAACATGTTAGAGAAGCTTGCAACCTGATAAGCGATGTCTTCTGGTACACCCTTATCAATGTATTTCTGCGTAGCGTTTTCAAGCTGAGTAAATTCGCTTTTAACCAAGTAGTTTTGCAGGTTCTTCGATAAAATATCGAAGGTACCACGGTAGCTCGCGATGGCTTCTTCAATGGATTGCGTCTTATTACCGTGGCGAATATACCAGCGCGAAGCGCGACGCATAATTCTACGTGCTTCATCTAACATTTTAAGCTGTAGCTGAGCTGGAATAACGTTATCCAGTTGTTCGATGCGCTCCCACAGCGTCTTCATGTTAAAGATACCGTGAACAATTGCGTATGCGTCAGCAATTTCGCTCACACTTGCGCCAGTTTCTTCCTGCATTCTAAACACGAAGTTAAGGCCCATGTCGTTAACCATGTTATTGGTTAACTTAGTCGCAATAATTTCGCTTCTAAGCGGATGCTGTTGCATGTGTGTTGCGAATTTTTCGCGGAGCACTTTAGGGAAGGCTTCTACTAACAACTTACCGTGGTAAGGATTGTCAGTAATTTCCGGAATATTAAGCGCATCTTTAAGTACCATTTTGCCGTACGCAATCAATACGCTTAACTCTGGGCGAGTTAAACCTTGATCCGTGGCTATGCGATCAGAAATCTCATCGTCACTTGGAATAAATTCCAATTCACGGTTTAGCTGACCTTCACGCTCAAGACCGTGGATAAAGCGAAGCTGTTCTTTAAGTTGCTTAACGCCAGCTAACTCAGTAATAGAGATAGACTGAGTTTGACGGTAGCAGTCTTTCAGTACAATTCGACTTACATCGTCGGTCATATCGTAGAGCAACTTATTACGCTGTTTAAGCGTAAGTTCACCGTCGTTAACTAGGCTGTTAAGCAAGATTTTGATGTTTACTTCGTTATCCGAGCAATCAACCCCACCTACGTTATCGACGAAGTCAGTGTTAACTCGGCCACCGTTAGACGCATACTCAATACGACCTAACTGAGTTAGACCTAAGTTACCGCCCTCGCCCACAATTTTAGCTTGTACGTCACGACCATTGACGCGTAAGTCATCATTAGCACGGTCACCTACGTCTGAGTGAGATTCTTTCTTGCTCTTAATATACGTACCGATTCCACCGTTCCACAGTAGGTCAACTGGCATTTTCAATATATTGTGAATTAGCTCATTAGGCGTCATGGTTAGCTGACGCGTACCTAACCACTTTTTCATTTCAGGTGTAAGCTTGATAGATTTAGACGCGCGGCTAAATACGCCACCGCCTTTTGAAATCAGCTTACTGTCATAGTCTTCCCAGCTTAGGCTTGGGTTCTCAAACAGACGTTGACGCTCTTTATAACTTGCTGCTGCATCTGGGCTTGGATCGAAGAAAATATGTAAATGGTTAAACGCAGCGATTAGTCGCGTATGCTCTGATAGCAACATACCGTTACCGAATACGTCACCTGCCATGTCACCCACACCAACAGCGGTAAAGTCAGTGGTCTGACAGTCGATACCAATTTCTCTGAAATGACGTTTAACCGACTCCCATCCGCCGCGTGCAGTAATACCCATTTTCTTATGGTCGTATCCAATACTACCGCCAGATGCAAATGCATCGCCCAGCCAAAACCCAAACTCTTCCGCAATACCGTTTGCGATATCAGAGAATGTNGCGGTGCCTTTATCTGCAGCAACAACCAAATAAGGGTCGTCATCATCAAGGCGAACAACATCCTTAGGAGGAACAATTTCACCATTTACAATGTTGTCAGTAATATCTAACAAGCTGGTGATGAAAGTGCGATAGCATGCTTGGCCTTCAGCCTGAATAGCTGCGCGACCTTCGCCTACAGGTAGGTTCTTACAAACGAAACCACCTTTTGCACCAACCGGCACGATCACCGTGTTTTTAACTTGTTGCGCTTTTACTAGGCCGAGTACTTCTGTTCTGAAGTCTTCTTGTCTATCAGACCAACGAAGACCGCCGCGGGCAACTTTTCCGCCACGCAGGTGCACACCTTCAACGCGAGGACTGTAAACAAAAATTTCAAACTTAGGCAGTGGTAAAGGCATGTCAGGAATGAGTTCAGGCATCATCTTAAATGATACATATGATTTNTCATTGCCGGCATCGTCTNCCTGATAGAAGTTTGTACGTAACGTTGCAGACATCATATCCAGATAACGACGAATAATTCGGTCATCATCCAAGTTGCTAACGTTNTCTAACTGTTCCTTAATAGTCTCAAGAATACCTTCCTCTTTTTTCTCATTGCGCTTTTTCTTAGGATTAAAACGCTGGTCGAAAAAGTCTACGAGTAAACGAGCAATGTCTGGATAGTTAGCTAGTGTGTTTGCGATGTAGTCACGGCTGAAAGAACTGCCGGTCTGGCGCATGTATTTNGCATAAGCACGGAGTACNGTAACTTTACGGCCAGTCATATTCGCGCCAAGGATAAGNCGGTTAAACGCGTCGTCTTCTAGTGTCTTGTACCACACTTTGGCAAAGGCATCTTGAAAGAGAACCTGGGCGTTTTCCATGTCAAAGTGCTGACCACTTTTATGTAACATGGTGAAGTCCATGACCCAGTTACGTTCACCTTCTGAACACGTGACTTTATAAGGGCTTTCATCGATTACGCGTAACCCNAAATTCTCAAGCATCGGTAACACGTCAGACAAATGGATAGGCTCGGCACGGTGGAAAAGCTTAAGCTTAACTACTTGGCTGTCAGCGTCTTCTTCTTGTGGACGATAGAACAACATATCCAGTGTGTGGCTGTCGTCTAACATCTCTAGTTTGCCAATATCTACAAGCGCTGCTGACGGTAGGTTATGCTCCATATAGCTGCGAGAGAAAGCATTGTTGTATTTGCGTTCCAACGCTTTACCCGAAGCCTCACCGTGTGCCGCTGAAATAGCTGACGCGAGTCTGTCATTCCAGGTTTTGGTCAACTCAATAATGTTTTGCTCTATTTCCTTCACATCGAATTCCGCGTTGTTGTCGTTGACTCTAGCAATGTAATGCGTACGGGCATATACAGACTCTGAGAAGAACGTAGTAAATTCCACTTCTTCAGTTGCGCCCAATGACGCTTTAAGTAGCGCTTGGGTTTCTTTGCGTAACTGGGTGTTATAGCGCTCTCTTGGCACAAACACCATGCACGAGAAAAAGCGGCCAAAAATGTCTTTTCGAATGAATAAACGTGAAATTCCACGCTCTTGCATTTGAAAAATACCCATCACAATTTGCGCTAGNTCTTCNGCTGGCGTTTGTAGCAACTCATCTCGTGGGTAGGTTTCTATAATATTTGCAAACGCTTTGTATGCGTGAGTTCCAGGCTCGAAACCAGATAGCTCACAAATACGTTTGATTTTTTCACGTAAAATCGGAAGCTGAGTTACGCTGTTGTTATAGAAAGAGGCAGANTACAGACCTAAGAAGCGGTGCTCACCAACAACCTGACCTTCTTTGTTAAANACCTTCACGCCTACATAGTCCATATATGCAGGACGGTGTACNCGCGCGCGTGAATTTGTTTTNGTCAGAATCAATGGGTTTTTGCTAAGCGCTTCCGCACGGGCNGANGCAGGCAAGCGAGACAACAAACGCTCNCGGTCGTTTACTGAGTTNTTAAGCAAACCCAAACTGGTGTCGTTTTGAGGGATCCATCTATGGTCCCCTTCAATGGCTTTAACGTCATAATAACGGTAACCCATCATTGTGAAGTTGTGATCGCCTAACCATTCTAAGTAAGCTTTAGTTTGCTTTTTGGCTTCTGCAGATACAGGCCAGTTAAATTTACCATTGTTTTTAATTACGTCTTGCAAGGTATTTGTCATGCCTTGCCAGTCTTGAACTGCCAGAGAAACTTCATCAACGACAGAGTGCAGTTCTTGTGTTAGAGCATCAATGTCTTTTTTCGATGTTTGTCTATCGATTTCGATAAAGATGACCGTTTCTTTTTTCGCACCTTCAAGCGATTGACCTGGCTCAGCAAACGCTTCAACTTTGTTCGCTTTGTCGCGCTTAATGCCAATTGGGCTGTGAAGGAATAAATGTGCGGTGATGTTCAAACGATTTAGCAACATGCGCACCGAGTCAACCAAGAATGGCATATCCGACACAATAATCTCAACAATTGTGTGGCTTGAGTGCCAGCCGTGTTTGGCAATTTCCGGGTTAAATACGCGTATGTATGGCGACGTATGTTCAAACTTCGCCAAGCCATTCCATAAACTAAGTGTTGCACCATAAAGGTCGCTGTCGTTGCGATTTTCTAGGTCATCGCTTGAAATATTTTTATACAACAGACGTCCGAATTGCTGCACAAGAGACTTCTGCTTGGTATCTACTTTTTTGTCGATAAGTGCAAATACATTGTCTAGCAGTACTGAGTGTCGCTGTGAGGTGACTGTCATTTGTTAACCTTTTTTGAATGTCGTAATACCAATCCAGCTTGGTATAAGTGCCGAGTACCTAACTATTTTCTCTAATAAATGACGCTAATGAAAGCCCATTTTTAACCTTATATTAACAGCATAGATAAGTATGCAGAAAACACCCAAAAAAAAGGGCCTAAAGGCCCTTTTTAATGCTTAGCTATGCAAAAATATTTTATGCATTAGGGTCATTCTTGTTCCACCATAGGAATCTCGCTAGTGCAGGCAGTACAATTATTGCTCCAAGCATATTTACGACGAACATAAATGTAAGCAAAATGCCCATATCCATTTGGAACTTAAGCGAAGAGAACACCCATGTGCTCACGCCTATTGCCAGCGTAATACCGGTAAATAGCACAGCACTTCCACGTTCTTTTAAGGCAGCGAAATATGCTTCTTGAACGGTAGCGCCTTTCTTCAGCATTAAGCTCTTGGTAGAGAGTATATAAATACCATAGTCCACACCTATACCCACGCCAAGTGCGATAACTGGTAATGTAGAAACGGTGAGGCCAATTTGAAGGTATGTCATTAGGGCTTGCGCCAGTACAGACACCACATACAGCGGAATAACAACAACTAACGTAGCACGCAGCGAGCGGAAGCTAATTAGACACAACGCAATAACGGCGCCAAATACATAAAGCATCATAGGGTCTTGCGCTGCACTAACCGCTTCATTAGTTGCGGCCATCACGCCAACAGGCCCAGAAGCAAGACTGAACTTCATATCATCGGTTTGATATTCATCGCGATACGCTTTTACCGCTTCAACGACACGAGAGATCGTTTCTGCTTTGTGGTCTTCCATAAACAGAATAATTGGCATGACCGAGCAGTCGCCGTTAAGTAAACCTGACGACGTTGGAACGCGAGAAATTGCCTGCACCAATGTTTGCTGGTTACGAGGGAGTACCTGCCACTTAACGTTGCCTTCGTTGTAACCTGCGTTAACAATTTTTGCTACAGATGCCAACGAAACCGCCGATTGAACGCCTTGAACATTTTCCATTTTCCACTGGAAATCGTCCATGGCCTTCATCACGCTGTGTGACGTACAAGCTTCTGGTGTGGTTTCAACCAAAATAGAAATGTAATCTACCGTTACTTCGTACTTATCGGTAATCAGGAAAGTGTCCTGATTGTAGCGTGACGTTTCATGAAGCGCAGGTGCACCCGCATGTAAGTCCCCTATCTTCATATTCTGAGCTTGGAAATGACCAAACACGAATAGGATAGCAGTAACGATAAGAATTATTGCCGCAGGCTTTTTACGTGAACAAGCTGCAATGACTTCCCAGAATTTCGAATTAGCGTTTTCTTTACCCGCGAATTTTTCGACATATTTCTGGTCAAGTTTTAAGAAGCTCATCAGCACAGGCAGCAGCAACAAGTTGGTAAGAATGATTACCGCTACACCCATACTTGCCGTAATCGCCAACTCGCGAATAATGCCGATATCGATTACCAATAACGTCATAAAGCCAACCGTATCAGATAACAGTGCAATTCCGCCTGGAACCAACAAGTTTCTGAATGCCGCCATAGATGCCCGTTTAGCACCAATACCGGTTACTGCTTGTTTTTCTACCGCGTTTATCATTTGTACGCCGTGGCTCACACCAATGGCAAATACCAAAAATGGTACCAGTATTGACATAGGGTCCATACCAAAGCCAATAGAAGTAAGCAGGCCTAGCTGCCAGATAACGGCAATGATTGAGCATACTAATGGCAATAACGTAAGCATGATGCTGCGCGAGAAGAAATACACCATTACGGCCGTAATCGCGATAGCAATGGCGAAAAAGATCAACACGTCTTTTGCACCGTCGGCCACATCGCCAATCATTTTCGCAAAGCCAATTATATGAATAGACGTATTTTCGTTTTCATATTGACCGCGAAGCTGCTCTTCAAGCTCTGCTGCTAGCGCCAATGTATTGAGAGGTTCGCCAGTTTGCGGGTCAATATCGAGCAATTGCGCTGTTACCATTGCGCAGCTGTAATCACTGGATACTTGTCTTCCGACGATGTTTGCCTTTTCTACGTTAGCTGCCACCAACTCTAATGCTTCTGGGCTCGCAGAATTAAAGTCGGCAGGAATGACTGGCCCGCCTGCAAAGCCGCCTTCCACAATTTCAGTAAAGCGGGTTGAAGGAGAGAAAAGCGAAATAACTAACGAACGGTTCACCCCATTAATAAAGAAGAGTTGGTCGTGAACATTCTTTAAGGTATCGAAGAAGTTTTGATTGTAGATGTTATCGTTTTTATCACACACAGAAACTAATATATTGTTAGCGCCACCAAAATCTTGGCGGTGCTCAATGTACGTTTTCATGTATTCGTGATTTAGCGGTATGTTCTTTTCAAAACCTGCGTCTAAGCGCATTTGTGAAGCTTGGTAACCAAGGAAAACTGTGGCTATAGCAAACAAGGCTACGACAATTTTACGGTTTCCGAATACTAATTTTTCAAGAAAATGGGTCATTGTTTTTATACTGCCCTATTTTAAATTCAACGTTTTAATGCCATTCGCAGTAACGGCAATATTCTTACCATTAAACTGTGTTGCATTAAGAAGCGCGGCTTTGTCTTTAATTTGTGAAACGACAATGCCTTCATCAGCTTCGCAATCTGAAAGGTTTGCATAGGGGTCTCGCATACTGGTGGGTAAAGGTCGCTGTGCGCTTACCATCATCCCGTTGTTACCCAAAGCATAAACCTTCGATTCAGAACCAATTAGAATTGAATTTAGTGTGCTGGTTGAGCAAGTTTGTACGTATTCCCACTCACCTTCGTTTCTGTTAACAAATATATTTCCGCGAAGGCCAACCGCTAGAACGGTATTTTCATCAAGCGGCTTAATATCGAAAAACGATCCTGTATAGTCGACGTAATACCGTTCCCACGATTTTCCCATATTGGTACTTTTGGCTAGCAACCCGGCTTCGCCTGCTAGGTAAAGCGTATCACCATCAAGGGTAATTCTGTTTAAGTGGGGTAAAATAGATTCAAGTTCTTGCTGATAGAAGTCTTCATCTTCTTTTCGAATATCTTCAAGGTATTCTTGATCCATTGGGTCAAGCAGACTGGCATGACGTTCTGCCGTCCACGTTTTTCCACCGTCTAAGGTTCGATAGAACAAGCCATAGGCACCTGTAGCAATCCCCTGCTTTTCGTTGAAGAATAAAACGTCTAGAAATGGGCGCTGAAGGTCAGGTTGGAAATTTTGTATTTCCCACGTCTCGCCTTTATCTGAAGAATGAAGAATGACAGCGTCGTGGCCCACTGCCCAAATATTGTCGCCTACAACAGTTGTCGCTGTAAGCGTTGATTGTGTTGGTACGGCTTTTTGAGTAAATGCCTCACCATCCTCTGAAACTAACACGTGACCGCGTTCACCGACAATAACGACAAATGTATCAGCGTCTATGTCCAAAAGAACCGATTGCTCAACCAGTGGTGCCATGAATGCTTCTTCGGCGATTGCAGTTGTAGAGTAATTAACTGCGAAAGTGGCGGCAATGCACGCTGCAATGGTTTTTTTCATAATTAACCATTCCCCCTATTTATAATTGTCTGCATACAAAAACGGCTGGCAATTGCCAACCGTTTGTTGTTTAAGGCGATTAGCGCATACCTTCTCGTCGTAACGCCTGAGGTGTGAATTCCACATCTCGTGGGCGTACGGTGAAGTCGTACATCTCTTCTTCGTTATCGAGGCCAATGGCCAGGTAACGACGTGAGTTCAAGTCATGGTACACATCCAGCGTAGACCACTGGGTAGGTACTTCATAATAGTTCACACCATACGCTACACCAACACGATAAAGTTCGCCACGATTATCATACATATCAGCAACTTGAATTTGCCAGCTATCTTCATCAATGAAGAATACACGCTTTTGATAAATATGACGGAAACCGTCTTTCAATGTGGCTTCTACTTCCCAAACGCGGTGTTTTTCCCAACGTGTTAGGTCTGGGTTAACGTGGTTTGGCTTTAAGATGTCATCGTACTTCGCATTATCTGAATGAAGTGCATAGTTGTTGTATGCAACGAACATTTCTTTCTTACCCACTAACTTCCAGTTGTAACGGTTTGGTGAGCCGTTAAACATATCAAAGTCATCGGTAGTACGAAGGCCATCAGCTGCAGTTCCAGGTGTATCATAAGCAATGTTTGGTGCTAGACGTACACGGCGCTGACCCGTGTTGTAGGTCCATGCTTTACGCGGCTCTTTTACTTGGTCAACTGTTTCATGTACAAGCAGTGCTGTACCCGCCAAACGAGCTGGCTTTGTTACTTTTTGTTTAAACATGAAAAGGACGTTTTCGTCAGTAAGCTTTTCTGGTGTAGCACCTTCTTCTGCGTACTTAATTAATAACTGCTCGTCAAAACCGATTACGTTGTAATCTCCACCAGTTGTTACCGCAGCTTGACCACCATTACGCTGAACCGCTTCACCGCGATAGCGAAGTATATGGTTCCAAATAGCTTCAAGACCATTTTGTGGAATTGGGAACGGAATACCGAGAACAGCCCCTTTAATTCCGTTACCGCCGTCTAATAGCTCAGCGCTAGTTGCATTTACCTTAGTTGCATCGTAGATAAACTGTGGATTAGACGCAGAACGACGCGTTGGGTAAACCGGCATACGGAAGGTTTCAGGGTAAGCTTCGAAAAGCTTTTTCTGACCTTCAGATAGAAAGTCCGCGTATTCTTTGTAGTTTTGTGCCGTGATTTCAAATAGCACTTTATCTTCAGGGTACGGGTCTGGATGGTGATCACCCACTGTGTAGCCCGCTGGTGCTGAAGTAATACCGCCAGTCCACGCTGGGATACTGCCGTCTGCATTACCTGCTTTCATAGCGCCCAGTGGCGTCAATTCGTTACCTAGTTTATTGGCATCTGCGTCAGACACCTTTGCCATCGCGCTTGCACCTGACAGAGCAAGTGACAAAGCCGCAGCGATAATTCCTACTTTTCTAATCATAAATACCACTCTTAGATTGCATATTTGATGTTAAATGAAACGAAGTCTCTGTCTGATAGCGCATTAGTAGTACCAATACCGCCCCAGAAAGCGCTGTACGACGCTGTTGCTGACCACTTGCTTAGGTAGTCGAACGTCAATGAAATTGCAGCAGACTTAACATCTTCTGTGAAAAGGAATAGAGGNTCTGGTGTTGTACCCTCTACATCGTGAGAGAATGTTGCACGAGCACGTAAGTTAATTCCGGCCATGACGTCGTTGTAATCAGCGACAGCAAGTAAGCGGTAACCCCACGCATCGTCAGTAGCAAACGGGTTAGTCTCTGGTCCGTCTGATAGCGCTTGGTGTAAACCTTCACGACTATTGCCGTTGATAGGCTCTAGTGACGGCGTACGTGCTGTACCAGGCGCATTTAAGCGAATTACGTTCGGATCTGGCATATCTACAACGTTCACATAACCTACTTCGCCTAATAGTACGAAGTTGTCAGAGCCAAATTTAGGGCCAAACACGTGTGAGGCAGTAAACTGCATTTGCCATGTATCAGAGAATAGATAACCTTCCGCTGTTTCGCCTGGGCCTACTGCTCTTCCGATATTGTTTAGCTGTGAAATACCTTCTAAATCTGGACGTAGCCCAGCATTCGCTAGCTGCTCTGGCATACCCATGTAAAGCAATTCAACATCATCGATTTGAAGCGGCTCATCTACACGGTAAGCAAATTCACCCGCAAGAGCCGTAGTACCGATGTTAGTGTTAAAGCTCATACCATAAAGTTTGATATCTTCTGGGTAGAAGAATTCTGACTGTGTAAATGCACCCAGTTCAGTGATGTTGTCGCGAGTAACGGTATTAGACGCTAGGAACGCGAGATCCGCGCCAATTCCTTCAGCAGTAAAATCGGATGTCTTACCTGAAATAAGCGGGCGTTGGCTGTGGTAATTGATGTGATAGAAACTAAACTCTGTTTCATTCAAATTCTCAGCAAACCACGTCAAGCGTATACCGTATTGACCCTGATCGTCCGCGTCATTGTGCGCTTCGTCAGAAAAACCGCGGATAGCCACTTTGGTTGGATAAGCAAGGTAGGCTTGCGAAATGTCAGCTGGATTAGCGCCAGAGCGAAGCAAATCGCCATATCCGTTTAACGCAGTGAGAAGGTGATCTAAGTCGATGTCTGGGTTACCACTGAAACCAAGCTGGATATTTTGGCGTTGACCGCCCTCACCTGCAAAGTCGTTGCCCGCGAAGTAGCTGCCAGAAACTGGAAGCCAGCTGCGCTGCCATTCGTACTGGTAATAACCAGAAATACTCACTGTGTCAGTCAAACCTAAAGACGCGTACACCATCCCTACTGGAAGGAATACTTCTTTAAGTTCTGCACCTGGAGCACGAGCTCGTGTTACATCAACAGGGTTCGTTGTGTTAATACCGTGCTGGATGAATGTACTTTCACCCCAACTGATCACCTGACGGCCTACACGAAGCGTAAGTGGTTTGTCGCCAATCCACCAGTCGCCATAGAAGAATGCGTCGTAAAGACGTACATCGGTACACAGTAGGTCTTCTGCTTCAGGGTCTTGACACAAGTCGTATTGGTTACCCGTTATTGGGTTAGAGTATGGACGGTCGCCGTCCATTTGCTCAAAGTCGTAGAACCAAAAACCACGGGCGAAGAAACCATAGTCGCCAAAATTGATATCTAATTCATGAGTACCTGAAATTTGCGTTGCAAACGCGTCACCTGGATCGTGTGCAAGGTTACCAAGGTCACCATTGGTGGAATAACCGCCATCTGCTAAACCCCACACGTCGCCACTTGGGTATAAAGGGTTGAAAGCTGCGTGATAACCGCTCCAGTCGAATTGAGGATGGTTACTGTTACCTATAAGGTCGTAATCTCTTGCCTCTGTTCGAATACTTGTAGCTAATGTAAATGTTGAATCTAAAGAAATACTTACATCACCCACTTGCCAATTCGCAGCGTGTGCAGGTACTGCAGCAGCACCTAGCAGTGAGAGAACTCCCGCTGCTACCGGTGATATCTTAAAAGCGCTAGGCCCGTTTTTCATATTTTTATACTCCCAAGTCGATGTGACTTAATACGTGACATCATGACCAACCATAACGATTAACAAAATCATTACATCATTTTGCCATAACCGCAAGAACTAATCCTACCAGTTAACAAAATTTACAACATTAGTCGTATCAAATAGTTATTGCTTTATTGTGAGTATAAAAGGCATTTATAAACTTGCAGGAAAAATGTACAGAAATATTGCAAAACTGTTGCGTTAAGTATTTTGGAACGCTCAATGACAAAAGAAAACGCATAAGTGTTACGTTTGGGAGTCGTGAAAGCTCGTATACAAGAGAGTAATTCGTCGCGTACAAAAAAGGCTCTATGCGAGCCTTTCNAANGATTTTATTTTTTTGTTGGCATCAATAATCATCCTAAAACGACCTTTAATACCATNAGACGTAACAAATTGCCTGAGCCGGTTGGTCGGTACNTGGACGCTTAGGCCTGATTCACTGACCATGACCACATCTGGCATAGATGGAANATAAAGCACCTCACATTGCTTGTAAGGTGCATTTATTGAAAAGTAAAAAACCGAGTCAGTTTGGNTAATGCTTGTCATAAGCAAGGCTTTTACTTACTTTCTCAAACAAATCTTTACTTAAACCTTTGTGATTAAGCAAACGGCCAAGCTGTTGCTTCATATGAACCTGATGCTCGCTTGCAAAGCCCTGCCATTGCGTCAGTGGCGTTACAATACGGGCGGCAACCTGTGGGTTGACCGCATCGAGCTTGAGTAAGTAGTCGGTTACAAATTTATATCCACTGCCATCGAGTGCATGAAACCTTTCGCTGTTATAGAAAGCGAAGCTACCAATAACAGAACGAACACGGTTCGGGTTACTCATTGCGAACTGAGGGTGCTCACATAACATTGTGATAGTCGCAAAGATATCGTCTCGATTTTGTGTAGCGTGGAGTGCGAACCATTTGTCCAAAACAAGCGGGTCATGATTCCACGATTCCTCAAACTGAGCCATCAAACTGTCGAAAGTGGTGGCGCTACAGTGTTGTGCGCTTCTCAACGCGCCTAGCGTATCTGTCATATTATCAGCGGTTTCAAACTGAGAAACCACAATATGCTCGTGTTGGGGTAAACGCGCTAAGTGTGCAAGCACGACATTTTTGCAGCGACGTTGATTCACCGCTTCTTGCGTGTAGCAATACGCGCTTTTCTCGATATTTTCGAAGACTTGTTTTAGCTCTTTTTCGAGTGCGCGAGCAAACTGGTCGCAGAACGCTTTTCTCGCTTTCGAAAGTGCGGAAACGTTTATGTTACTTCGGCTTTGGCACAGTGTCTCAAACGAAGGTATGACTAAACATTCACTCAGCAATTCAAGGTTGTTCTGCTCTTGGGCAATCGCTTGCTTGATACCGTTCCAGATTTCATTACTGATACCAGACCCCGGCGATTCCTCTAATTGCTTCACACAGCGGTCATACAACGTTTGCATTGCATCCCACCGATTAAATGGATCCTTCGCATGCTTAAATATAGTAAGTAAAGACCCTGTCCCCAATGGGTTTTCTACTTTCGCTGGCGCTGAGAAGTTACCCAATACTACAGGTGTTAAATTAGTAGTTTTGGCTTCTACAGTAAAACGCAAAGAATCATCTTTTAAAATGACCATGCCGTTTTGAATTAACGACTCGTTGTCTGTATAGCTTTTCCCCTCATCATCAATAATCTCGATATTTACAGGAATATATAGAGGAAGCTTTTCTTTCTGATCGGAGGTTGCAGGTGTGTGCTGTGACAATGTAAAGCTATGCTTAACAATGCCATCATNATCGACCTCNGTGCTGTGTGCGACAGAAATCACTGGCGTACCAGATTGACTATACCAGCGGGTAAACTGGGTTAAATCTAAATCAGTAGCAGACTGCATTGCTGAAATGAAGTCATCACAGGTGACAGCCTGACCGTCGTGTCTTCTAAAGTACTCGTCCATACCACGTCTGAAGCCGTCAGGCCCCAATAATGTGTGGAACATGCGAATAACTTCAGCGCCTTTGTCATAAACCGTCACCGTGTAGAAGTTGTTCATTTCAATGACTTCTTCTGGACGAATTGGATGACTCATTGCACTCGCATCTTCTGCAAACTGGTGTTCTCGCATAACACGAACGTGCTTTATACGATTACTTAACGCCGAAGTCATATCAGCGCTGAACTGTTGGTCTCTAAATACAGTAAGCCCCTCTTTAAGGCTTAGCTGGAACCAATCGCGACAAGTAACACGGTTGCCGGTCCAGTTATGGAAGTACTCGTGCGCGATAACCGACTCAACATTGAAAAAGTCATCGTCGGTGGCACTTTTTTGATCGGCTAATACAAACTTACTGTTAAATACATTTAAGCCCTTGTTTTCCATCGCTCCCATATTGAAGAAATCGACGGCAACAATCATGTAGATATCTAAGTCGTACTCTAACCCGAACACATCTTCGTCCCACTTCATCGCCCGTTTGAGAGATTCTAATGCGAAAATGCCTTGAGACTTTTTGCCTTTATCAACATAAAGTTCTAGCGCAACCTCTTTACCGCTAGTGGTGGTGTAGCTATCGGTAAGTAGATCGAAGTCACCGGCAACTAGAGCAAAAAGGTAGCAAGGTTTTGGATGTGGATCGTGCCATTTAACAAAATGCGTATTTTCGTCAACCTCGCCCTTGTCCACTGGGTTGCCATTGGCCAAAAGCATCGGTACTGATTTGTCGGCAACTACCGTCACTGTGTAGACCGACAAAACATCCGGGCGGTCCATGAAGTACGTAATGCGACGAAACCCTTCCGCTTCACACTGCGTACAATAGGCACCACCTGATAAATACAAGCCTTCCAGCGCTTTGTTGTGCTCAGGGGCAATGGTATTGGTAATTTCTAAGACGAACTCATCAAGTTCAGTAACCACGCTTAAAGCGCTATCTGTTACCGTGTATTCATTATCAGATAGGTGCGTACCGTTAATAGAAATAGAATCTAGCGATAAATTATCGCCATCAAGTACTAATGGACTATCGTGCGCGCCATTACGAGTGACGGACAACGTGCTGATAACTTTGGTTTGCGTTGGGTGTAGCGTTATATGTAGGTCAACTGTCGCTATTGAAAAAGCGGGCGGCTGGTAATCCGCCCGGCGTTTAGCTTGAACTGACATAGATCCTCCTGGAAGAAAGCCTACGTGGGTTTAATTGGAACTCTGTGTTAAACCGTATCTTTGCTGTTTACTTCAACATGCGGTGGCGTAATACGTAAAATCTTAATACCTAAATACGCATAAATAACAGCAAGGATCGGGTTGATTACGTTGAAGAATGCATAGAATACGTAATCAAATGGATTGACTAATAAAACACTGTGCATGTAAGCACCACAGGTGTTCCAAGGAATAAGTGGAGACGTAAGTGTGCCGCCGTCTTCAAGGCTTCGAGAAAGATTCAATTGGTCTAAACCACGCTTTTTGAATTCTTCTTTGTACATACGGCCTGGCATCACGATTGAAATATACTGATCTGCAGTAACAAGGTTGGTACCAAAACAAGTAAGAATGGTTCTGCTCACCATATCCCCTGCAGACTTTGCACCAATTAATATGGCAGAAACTGCACGCTTTAATAGGCCAACACGCTCTAATACGGCACCAAACGACATTGCACAGATGATCAACCAAATGGTATTTAACATAGAAGACATGCCACCACGAGAAAGTAAGCTATTTAAGTTCTCGTCAGGTGTTGAGAAGCTTACGCCATCGAATAGCGCAGTCCAAACTACCTTCAACGCGCCTACATTCACCGAGTCGTCACCACTTGCCATAGAAGTAACCACATCCCACTGGAAAACTACTGCCCAAACACCACCTAACAAAGCACCGATAAAAACAGCTGGAAACGCAGGCATCTTTTTAATCGCTAAGGTGAGCAAAACGACAAGGGGAATTAGCAAATGCCAACCCAAGTCAAAAGATTCATTTAGCAATAATTGCATTTGTTCAATGCGTTCTGCTTTGGCTTCACCGACTTCGCTAAAGCCTAGAATCGTAAATAGTATAAGGGCAATAACAAAGCTTGGAATGGTTGTCCAAAGCATGTAGCGAATATGCTCAAATAAATCGGTACCCGCAACAGCTGGCGCCAAGTTAGTTGTCTCTGACAAAGGTGAGATTTTATCGCCAAAA
>JGI11931J13222_1000016_pt1 | contig 17964 bp, 15 predicted proteins | sample DeeseametaMP0204_FD_13222 | JGI IMG/M metagenome (IMG submission 13222) | reverse complement strand
CTGTAGAGATTGAGTTCCCTATGCCGTTAACTGCATTAATGGCTGGATCTATACCTGCAGCGGTATTTGCAGCAAAGTTTGACGCTATAGCTCCGCCGCTGAAGCCAAAGTTCACACTGCCCGTCAAGCCGCTTGCAATGCGATCCCAGCGCACGCCTTGCTGATAGCCATCGTTTAGCGTGACTTCAATAATGCGCGCTTCTAATACCACCTGTCGCTGTAAGCTCTCTTGGCTTTGGTTTAAAAAGTCTTTCACCACTGCGATTTCACTGGGCAATGCTCGAACGGTCACTAAGCCCGCTTGAGGTGAAACCACAACCTGGCGGCCTTCTGTTGGAGAGACCAGTACTTTTAGTGCCTCTTTTAAATCGCTCCAAAAGTCGTTTTCACTGGTAGTCTGAATGTTTGAGCCATTGAGCTGTTGGATGTTATTGCCGCCAAGTCCGCCTTGGCCTCCAAAACCACCCTGACCACCTAGCGCGTTCCCGCTAATATTGTTATTGCCGTTAATTCCACCGTTGTTGCCACCATTGTTTTGGTCTTGCTCACTTACCCCACCGGCAATAACGCTTACGTTAGATACACCGAAGCGCTTGATCATAAGAAAGTTAACCGGGATAGATTCCGTCTTTAGTTGAGAAGGCATAACCTGAATTACCTTTCCTTCCAAAAACACGTCTAACGGATACATTCTCGAAATAATGGTTAACACATCTTCTAACGCCACTTCTTTGAGCGTTAANCTAATTTGCCCNGACACNGCNGGATGAACGGCGACACTGTAGGGTGTGTCTTCAACTAACGCNTCGAAAAACGGACGCACGTCTACATTGTTAGCAGAAACTGCAAACATTTTCTGTGATGTTGGCGCAGGTAACGCTTGATAACGGGCAACCTCTGCCAGCAGTTCTTGATTAAGCTGCGGGGGCGGTGTTGGTTTACTTGATGTCGTATTCTGAGAACGTGCTAGTTCATCGCGAATATGAGGTTTTACTTCCTCGCCAACACCATAAGATTGGCAACCTGCCACAACTAACGCTGCAGACAAAACCAATGTGTTAACAATGAGGCTATTTTTTAATTTCATATGCATACATTCTTAGTATTTTCTGCTGACGTCCGTCAGTGACAACCACGTTCTTGGGGTTAATTTTTGATACGGTGTATTCGTTAAGTGTGTCGCCCACGCGGTAGGATTTACCCGATATGATGGCGCTATAACCTGTACTGCGTTTAAAGATAGATTGAAGTGCTAGTTCTCCTGCTACAGCATCATCATTGCTAGACACTGATGCACTGGCGATTGCAGGCCTAGTCGGGTCGACAGACGCAACTGTAGGTAAGCATGTTGCTATCGCTAAAGCTGTGACCACAATTCTTAACCGTTTCACACTCTCTCCTTACAGCGAGATAAAGGTTTCATTATTGCTTACCGTTGCTAACCCCAGTGCTAACGTGGCACTTGGGTAAGCTTCAACGTTGTAAGCAAAATCTGTTACTACGACTTTTTCAGGCGCGGCTTGAAGGCGCGCTAAGTAGCTTCGCAGGTCAAAGTAACTTCCCTCAATAATTAAACGCATGTTATGACGGTAAAACGGTGTGCTTTGAGACTCACCGTCACCAAAGCGTACTGTTTCGGTAGGCTCGACCTTAAAATTCACTAAACGTACGTTGTCTTCTTCGTTTAGAAGCGTCATAAGCAGCTCGGGCATTCGATCGGCTGCGACAAACCCTTCATTAAGTGAAAGTAGTGCCTCATCAATTGATAGTAGGTCTTTTCTGGCCTTATCGAGTTCTAGCTGCGTGCGCTTTGTATAATCGATGGTTAGCGCTTCTTGAATGGCATCTCTTTGAATGACAAGTGCTTTGTGCTCGCTCTCCTTTCTGATGACTGCTTTATCGGTTGCAGACAAGTCATCAAGTGCAGGCGAAACACCGAACCAGAAGAATAGATAGATAATGAGACCAAAACTCACCCATGTAATTAGCTGTTTTTCTCTGCTTTCAAGAGCGGAGAATTTCTCAGAGAGCTGCTGGTACTGATTCATCAGCGTCTCCTTCAAAATCTGTGGATATCAAGAATTGTTTCACGTTTTCTTTGCCGTCTACTTCATCAAACTGCACTGAAGAAAATGACTTACCTTGGAAAAACGGAGACTGCTGCAACTTTTTAAGCCACACAGGTATAGATGAAGGCGCCAAGGTTTGGCCTGACAGGCGAATGGTTTGTGTATCGATATCAATACTCGTCAGCCATAGGTTCTGATTGTGGAAATTAGCCAAGTCGTCCATCACCTCGCCGTACTTTGTTGCGTCAAATGACAACTCTCCGCTATCGAGATACGCCAACAGACGTTTTCGGTTTTCGATTTTGGCGTTCACCTTTTCAAGCTGTTGCTGAAGCGACTGGGTGTCTCGTTTCTTCTCGAGTGCAGCGCTTAAGGTTTTAATTTCGCTATTCAGTTGGCTAATCGCGTTTGTTTTTTCATTTAACTTTTTCTGCTTCGCCCCCAACGTAATATTGAGCGCGATTACCACCACCAACATGACACCTATTGCCGCGCCATTAAGCCAAAGTACCTTCGAGAATGGTAACCGCTCTTTCTTTGGTTTAAGAGAGTCCTGATAGAGGTTTATCGTTCTTTTCATGCCACCTCTCTCGCTGCAACAAGTGCACTTGCTAACGCAAAGTGGCAGGCAGGTTCAACTACATCGGCTAAATTAAGCTGTGAAGTAAAGACATTCATGGCAACGGGCTGAAACGGCTTCAGCCGTTCGATCACTGGCACACAGTCAAATTGAGTTTTAAACAGAATTTCTTTTAAAGGCGGCTGCTTAAGTTGCGACTCATAGAAATCCATTGAGCGTTGAATTTCTAATCCCAATGTATCACTTAGCTGTGACAGGTCTGTCTGCTCATTAACTTTGCTTACAAATCCACGTAAGCGACGTGCCAACCAAATAGCCTGAGAGCGCACTATCATTAAAAACGGTTCACTGTTGGGCTCTTGGATGATGAGTAGTCGCGCATAGTCATCATTTGGCACCATTTCAGTTGCTAACACTTCTTTGGTGTGAATATGAGTAAGCTGCTTGTCTTTCTTTTTTGCCATGCTCGCTGCGACGGCAGCAAGTGGGGACTTTTCGGCAGCGAATACATCTATCTTTTGGCCGCCAGTTCGACTTTTAACCGGGTAATCGACATAGTCTAAAACCATGTTACTGGAGTCATAGGGAACCAGCTCTCCAAGAGTCCACGGTAACGCCGTTGTAATGTCCTCTTCTGCCATTTCTGGCTTATCAACCTGTACCATGTGGTACATATCCTGTGAAAGCACTATAGAAACATTACAGGTCGACTTAGCAAACGGGCTTAACGCCGCCGATAGCTGTTGCTTGAGAGGCTGATGCTGATCATAGGGAATTGAAGAAACAGAATTAAGTGAAACAGCGTCGCCACTGCGCTCTATAGCCACAATGTGTAGCTCAGAAGCACAGACCGATACGCCTACAGTGACGCTAGTTTTTTTACTTTTCGAAGAAAATAAGCTTGAAAGCATATATCTACTTAATTCGTTAATGCCGAGTATTATCTTATAACCAACAATACCTTATGGCGCCAATGAGTAACATGGCCTTAACTCAAAAGTAGACTAATTATCTAAATAGAACAAATACCTATATAAGCATAGGCCTATATTGTGTATCCTCGTTTATGTGTCCAGTTTAATCGCTTAAATTTGTTACTGTTCCGTTTGCAGGAAAATAGTCGAAATACGCGCCGCTACTTAAGCTGAAGCGACACCAATAGTTGTCTTCGTTCTCTTCAAGTTCAGCGTAATAGTCTGCATGGATCTTAAAGCCGTCCACGCGCAGTGGTGTCGCCACTAGCGACGTCCATATTTTTTCACACCCTTCACTAGAAAGCTCAGCGGTCGGCCATCCGTTGTGATTCATTCGCACCGGAGTACGGTTCGTTTCTTTGCCCGACTCATTGTAGTGAATCAGCATTATCATAGTAGTGGGTTGGCGACTCGCCATTGCCAGTGAGACGAGACGACGTGACGCTTAAACGTATCTAGATTTAGTGCAAATGCGATTGTTGTGGTGTCTTGCTCGTCGGTATGAAGAAAGTTGATAGTAACGCCAAGGGTAATTGCAAAAATAGCTGCAATAGCCGCTTTAAAAACATTAGACGTGGAAGGTTTCTTTTTGTTGGTTTTATTCATTGTCGATTCCCCATGCCTTTGTTCAAGTCGTTAGCGCTTGTTAGGCATTGTTCTATTTTATCGACATTTTGAAGAAAAAATGAAGTAGGTATAAATAAACCTTAAGAATTTCTGGTTAAAAAACGAAGACTCAGCATTATGGCAACGGCTTGTGCAATATCGTAATTCCCCAAAAATCACCGTCTTTTTGCTTTAATTGCCAGCCATTTTTTATGAGTGATTTTCGGGTGTAATAGTTAGTCATGCCATGCCCGAATAGCACTATCCGCTCGTGCTTCTCACACAGTTTTTCGATACGCTCGGAAACAAGGTTAACCCTTTGCTTGGCAGCTTTGAAACTTTCAAATCGACCTTTAAATCCTATAAACCATAGTGCACGGCTTAAGACAACCCAGTGCCAACTGCGCAAGGTGAACGGAAGTTTGTAATAAGGAATATCCATTTCTTTAAGGTGGGGCAATTCTTCATCAATTTCAGTCGCGCCGTAATAAGCCGCAGACAATTTAGCCCTTAGTAACGGGCTAACCACAATGTAGCTGTCGTCGATATGGGTCTTCTGCTTTGGGTGACTTGTTGGATCGAGTATCGATTTATCATAGTTACGCACCCACTGAGCATATTGAGCTGCGTTTACTTTGTCATTATGCGCCGAGAGAGGCTTACCGTGTCTAATAAGTACGACTTCCTTGACGGAAGTATTGTTTATCACGTCCATGTTCATTTTAAGTCGTCTACTTTATCCTGTTGGGCTAGCTAATCAATGGCGATTGAGCCACCTTATTGCTTTTCAAGCAAAGATGGCTCCTTCTAATGCGTAACTCTCACGGATTAGGCGCTTGCCAATACAGCATCCACAGACTCATCCGATTGAACTGCGCCAGAAACTTTCGTTGAGATATAAGAGGACAGCGCTTCCTGTTGGGCTTTGTCCAAGCGTAATCCATGTTTTGTTCTGCGCCAAATCACGTCTTCTAGACAACAAGCCCACTCGCAACCTATAAGGTAGTCAACTTCTGCCTGATACATACCAGCCCCGAAATGAGTCCCCATAGCATCTACTGACGCTTTACCTTTAAGAAACTTATAACATAGCAAACCATACTGTCTTGCGTAGCGTTGAGCGATAGCGTTGTCCAGCCAAGAAAACTCGGAAGTTAGTTGAGCAACTAGCGATTCTTGACTTTCAAATGCACCACCTGGTAGCGGTACTTCTTTGGTCCACGCTTTTTTCGCTTTCGGGAAACATGAGACAAGTTTATCTACCGCGTGCTCTGAGAGCTTTCGATAGGTTGTAATCTTGCCGCCGAAGATATTAAGTAATACGGGCTTTCCAGCCTCACCCTTAAGCTCTACTTTATAGTCCCGAGTAAGTTCTTGTGCTGACGCGTTTTTCTCTTCTAAGAGTGGGCGCACGCCACTGTAAGTATGGACTATATCTTCGCGTGTTATCTTGGACTTGAAGTAGTTGTTTACGACGTCAATTAAGTAATCAGTCTCTTCGTTTGAAATTGCAGCGTCAGACGGATTACCTTTAAAGTCTTCGTCTGTTGTGCCCACAAGTGAGAAATCACCTTCGTAAGGGATCACGAATACAATACGCCCGTCTTTATTTTGCAGAATGTACGCTTCATCAGAGTTATATAGCTTGGGAACGACAAAGTGGCTTCCCTTTACCATGCGCATCGCATTGGGGTTGTGAATATTTACCAAGCGATCTAGAAACGATACTGCCCACGGTCCAGCCGCATTAACAATTGACTTGGCCTTAACTGTAAACGTTTTCCCTTGAGACGTTTTAAGCTCCACATTCCACAAATTATCTAACTTTTCAGCTTTAACGCATTCAGTACGCGTATATATCTTCGCCCCCTGATCTTGGGCAGCTAGCGCATTTAGTACCACTAAGCGTGCATCATCTACCCAACCATCTGAGTATTCAAAACACGTTGAAATATCGCTAACCAGCGGGCTTTCACTGGTGGTCGTTAGCTTACGTGAGCGCGGGAGTCATAGAGGAATAAACCAATTCGTATCATCCACGCAGGGCGTAAATGCTTTTGGTGAGGCAAACGAAAACGTAGCGGCCACATGATGTGAGGCGCTTTCTTCAACAACACTTCACGTTCTGCCAGCGCTTCTTTCACTAGGCGAAATTCATAATGTTCTAAATACCTAAGTCCACCATGAATTAATTTGCTGCTAGAAGAAGACGTTGCGCCTGCGAGGTCACCTTTCTCGCACAAAGCAACCGAAAGCCCGCGTCCCGCAGCGTCAAGCGCGACGCCTACGCCGTTAACACCGCCGCCAACGACTAAAACGTCGACTGTCTGTTCAGTTTGATTGCTTTGACTCATACATTGCCTCTAGTGGTATTTATATGGATATCCTCATATGGTTGTCTATTTGACAAGCAAAAAGAAAACATGTCAACACAAAACGAACATTTACGAACATTAAAGAAAGTTAAAATTCGTAGTTAAAAGGAATGAACAAATCCAATCGCAACAATATTTGACTGATTTACATTGAAAAATACGTGGTGTGTAAGAGCGCTTGCGGCAACAGTGCGTAATGTTTAAAGAAGGCTGCCAAAAAGTAGAATGCGAGCAAAACCGAGAACAGGTTTAAAAGTAGTGGAAAACTATAGCAAATAGATGGTCACGCTTTGACAAAGGTGATGTTATTTTCTTCGATTATCTTGCTTATGCTGGGCGGCGGCGTTTTATCACAAACCAAGCAATCAACCTGTGAAATGTGCCCCTGCTCCACCATTGCGCGGCGTTCAAACTTACTGTAGTCCGCAGCTAATATAACGTGTTGAGTATGTTCCAAAATGGCTTGGGACACTTTCACTTCTCTGAAATCAAAGTCAAGTAGTGCACCGTCCGAACTAATACCACTGATACCGATTATGCCGTAATCCATGCGGAACTGGCTCATAAAATCGCAGGTTGCCTCGCCAATGATTCCGCCATCGCGATAGCGAACTTCACCGGCAGCAATTATGACGGAGAAATCCTCTTTAGCCGAAAGAATGGTAGCAACGTGAATATTGTTGGTTACCACGTGAAGATTTTTGTGGTTGAGCAACTTAGTTGCAATCATTTCCGTCGTCGTACCGATATTAATGAACAACGATGCGCCGTCAGGGATCATCGCAGCCACTGCTTCAGCAATTTTCTCTTTGACTTCGCTGTTTTGGGTTTTCCTTTCCTGATATGGCGTGTTTTCCCAACTTCTGTTAAGGCCAGCACCACCATGATAGCGGCTCACCACACCATTTTCGGCAAGCTGGTTAAGGTCTCGGCGGATTGTTTGCGGCGTAACTTCGCAAGCACTGACCAAATCATCAATAGACATAAAACCATGTAGCTTTATAAGCCCAACAATTTTTTCGTGTCTTTGCGTTTGATTCATCGCGAGTCCTCAGAATTAGAAAATTACATCAATTATACGTGCTTAACTTCAATGTTCCCATAACAAAACGAAACGCCAATGTTCGTTTTCGAAAATATAGCATTGTTAATCCTGTGTAAATGATGCAAACTCTATGAAAACTATCTTCAGGAGTGACCTTATGGGACAACATATCCTTGCCATTGACCAAGGTACAACAAGCTCTCGCAGCATCATTTTTTCTCCAAAGGGCAGTATAGACGCTATTGCACAGCAGGAATTCTCTCAAAAATATCCGAAAGATGGCTGGGTTGAGCATGATCCAGAGGAAATTTGGGAAAGCGTTGTCTCTACCCTCAAAGAAGTTTTCAATAAATGTTCATTAACACCATCAGATATCGCAGCCGTTGGTATCACTAACCAGCGCGAAACAACCTTAGTGTGGAATAAAAACACTGGCGAGCCTGTCTACCCGGCTATCGTTTGGCAAGACAGACGCACAGCCCAGCTTTGTCGTGATTTAAGCGAAGACGAAGAGCTCGTTTCACACATTACTGAATCGACAGGGCTTCTGTTAGACCCTTATTTCTCTGCCACAAAAGTAGCTTGGATATTAGACAATGTAGAAGGTGCAAGACAGCAAGCCGAGGACGGAGAGCTGCTGTTTGGAACCGTAGACACGTTCCTTATATGGCGCTTAACGGGTGGTGAGTCACACAAAACTGATGCCACCAATGCCTCGCGTACAATGCTGTTCGACATCAATAACCAATGCTGGGATGAGAAATTACTTAATAAATTCAATATCCCACGCTCAATGCTACCCGAGGTGATGGATTGTGCGGCTGACTTTGGTGTAACGAAAGAAGACATCATAGGCAGAGCTATTCCTATCCAAGGCGTAGCAGGCGACCAGCAAGCAGCATTAGTAGGCCAAGCGTGCTTTGAAAAAGGCATGGCCAAGAGCACCTACGGTACCGGCTGTTTTATGATATTGAACACTGGTGACGCCCCTTTGCAATCGAAAAACCGATTACTCACCACCGTTGGGTATCGTTTAAACGGCAAAACGACTTATGCGCTTGAAGGCAGTATTTTTATGGCCGGCGCAACCGTTCAATGGCTCAGAGATGGCCTGAAGCTTATCGACGATGCCGCCGAATCGGAGGCACTTGCACAGCGAGCAAGACAAGATAACGGCGTGTTCCTTGTCCCGGCATTTACTGGTTTAGGCGCACCTTATTGGGATCCAGATGCCCGTGGCGCAATTTTAGGTTTAACCCGCGACACAGGCATTAGCGAAATCGTTGCAGCGGGACTTCAGTCTGTTTGCTATCAGACTAAGGACCTGCAAAAAGCAATGGAAAGCGATGGCGCTCGCCCCACAACTATTCGTGTAGATGGNGGTATGTCGCGTAATGATTGGNTTATGGGCTTTCTTTCAGACATNTTGGGCGCTGAAGTAGANCGNCCTGAGATTACGGAAACCACCGCTCTTGGTGCTGCNTTCTTAGCAGGATTACAGGCTGGTGTCTTCAATTCAATCGACGATTTAACCCATTGTTGGAAGAGTGATAGCGTTTTCACTCCAAGATTGACCAAGCAAGAACGTGATCAAGCCTATGATGGTTGGAAAGCCGCCGTCGACCGTATCCGCTGCAGCTAATTTTCCTTTATTTTTCTGATTGTTAATAAAGTGCGGCTATAGACCGCACTTTTTTTATACAAAAAAATTTTTTATAACATTGTAATTACATTGTCATTTTGTGCTAGTATTGGATCCAAGGTAAACGTTTCACCTTTTACCTTAAATCAGAAACGCTATATTTTTCATAAAGTTACAAATAATAATCACGAAAATATAACGTTAAATGTGTAAAAGTATTGTTAATAAGCTTGATCCGCACATACTAAAAACGTAATTTAAGTGCAAAGTACGTTAAAACGTAGCCTACTCACGGAGAAAACACAGTGACACATAAAATTAACACATCACAGTTAGGCCCTATCGCGAAACGCTCACTTTTAGGTGTTGCTATCGCCTCTGCCCTACACGCCCCTATTTCACTGGCACAGGAAGCAACTACTGCTACTGATAAAGAAGTGGAAGTTATCGAAGTTAAAGGTTTTACCAGCTCTCTGAAAGCATCAATGCTAGATAAGAAAGCATCTGATGTTGTTTACGACGGTATTACGGCTGAAGACCTAGGTAAATTTCCAGACCAAAACGTAGCTGAATCACTACAAAGAATTACTGGTGTTGCCATTGATCGTTCAGGTGGTGAAGGTCAATTTATTACTGTGCGTGGTTTCGGCCCAGATTTTAACACCGTACTTGTTAACGGCCGTCAGATTGCTACAGAAAACCAAGGTCGTGCTTTTAGTTTCGATACGCTTCCAGCTGAACTAATCAGCGGTGCAAAAGTTTACAAAAGCCCTCTCGCTTCTATGCAAGAAGGTGGTATCGGTTCAACCGTAGAAATCACAACTGCTCGCCCATTCGCATTTGACGGCTTCAAGGCCGTTGCAAGTGTAAAAGGCATGTACGAAGACATTTCTGAAGAAACAACGCCACAAATGTCGGGCTTAATTACCAATACCTTTATGGATGGTAAACTAGGTGTGTTAGCTGCTGCATCATTCCAACAGCGTAAGCTACAAACAAACATGCTAGAAACTCGCTACTGGCGTCCTGAAGTTAGCCTAACCAATCGTTCTGAGCTAGATAACCCTGATTACGCTGACAATGCCCAGTTCAACGGTGTGTACATTCCGCAGAACTTTGACCAAATCGTTGATTTAGTCGATCGTGAAAGAACATCTGGTAACCTTGTTGTTCAGTATGCTCCTAACGATGACATGACGCTTACTTTAGATGGTCTTTACTCTAAATTTGAAGTTGACTCAGACGCACACAGTGTTGGCCACTGGTTCTCTGATAGCAACCTCGACAATATGTCTTTTACTGACAACGGTAGCCTATCAGGTGTAACAAGCACCGTTGTAGACGGTGTTGGTGGTGCGACTGACTTTATTCGCCGCCGCTACGGCCGAGATGTTGAAATCCAGGCTTTCGGTGCAAACTTTGAGTGGTTAGTAAACGACAACTTAACTGCAAACATTGATATCTCAACTTCAACTGCCGAAGACAGCAGTGGCGGTGACAACTTCTTCACTGTTGTGGGTTATAACAATGAATACAGTGTAGATTTCACAGGTGCTACTCCATCATTGACTGTTGCCGGTGGTGATGCCGCTTTACAAACACCTTCACTAGGTCGTATGCACTACAATGAGCGCAACGGTTTTGACACGGAAGATACCATCAGTGAGTACCGTGCAGACTTCTCTTGGGTACCTGATTCAGACAATGCGTTCTACAAAGCAGATTTCGGTATCTATTTCCAAGATCGTGAAAAATCTAATACTCGCTTGTTCGCTTCTGGTTGTGACATTTATTGCGGCTACACATTCGATCTTCCTGACGAGCTTCTAAGTGTATTTACTGCACAAAACTACTTCGGCGGTGTGCCTAATCAGTGGCTAACTTACGACCCTGAAGCGTTCTTTGACTACGCAACATCTGATGCAGCAGTACAGCAAATTGCAGACGCTACAGGTGAATCGTTTGACGACGTTCGCGCAGCGATTGATGCAACAAATATCGGCAACCCACAGCCAAGCAATGACTCATTCGTAGTGAGCGAAGAAGTATTAAGTGCGTACGCACAATTCTACTTCACTACTGAAATCTCAGAGATGCCACTTGATGTGAATTTTGGCTTCCGCTACAGCGAAACTGACACTTCAGTAGACGGGACAAGTCAGATTGTAAGAGATCTTCAGCCAATCCCTAACGATCCGTCAGACCTTAATGTAGTTTATGAAACAGAAGTAGGTGCGCCGGTTAACGAGAAAAACAGCTACTCTTCGCTGCTTCCTAACTTAAATGTTAAGCTACAGTTAACTGACGATTTATACCTACGTTATGCGTTTTCTGAAACGCTAACGCGTCCAATGATGGATGACTTAGTGCCTGTATTTAATGTTACTGTGAGCCGTCCGGGTAACTTGCAAGCACAAGCGGGTAACACTGAACTTAAGCCATATAAAGCGACCAGCTGGGATGTGTCTTTAGAATGGTACTACGATGATACTAGCTACTTCTCAGCAGCAGCCTTTAACAAAGAAGTGGAAGACTTCATTGCAGGTGATGTTGCTGATGAGTCTCTTTTCTTAGAAAGTGGCGAGTATGTATTTAGCGTTCTGCGCCCTCGTAACGGCGATACGCTTGAAGTTGAAGGTTTAGAGCTTGCTTGGTTGCATACACTTGAAAGCGGCTTCGGTATCCAAGCTAATGCTACTATCGTTAACTCAGATGCAGAATTTAGCCTACCAGGTTTAGGTAACTCACAAAACATTACATTGTTCTACGAAAAAGATGCGTTCCAAGCGCGTGTTGCACTGAACAATCGTGAAACCTTTATGCAAGAAGCGGTAAGTACTCTTGGTGGTACCGAGCCTCGTTTCACTGAGACTTACACCCAAGTTGATATGAGTGTAAGTTACGATGTAACTGAGTCTCTTACGGTATTCTTCGAAGGCATTAACATTACTGACGAAGAGCTAACGCGTCGCGGTCGCTTATCAGAACATTTCGTTCAACAAGTTGCTGACGGTGCTCGTTACGCTGTAGGTGTTCGTGCTAGCTTCTAATAACAACTAGTCTATCAAGGGGGCGGTGTTGCCCCCTTTTGTCTTTATTCTGCTGAGGAGTTTTTCGTGTCAGGCAGCTTAACCCAACTTGTCGTTTTTATTTTCATCACCGCACTTATCGGGCTTCTTACCTATTTAAAGTGTCGCGGTCATGGGCATAGTAAAGCCAACGAAAACAAAGAATATTTCTTAGCTGGCGGCGGACTAACATGGATATACGTCGCGGGCTCAATAACGTTAACTAATTTAAGTACCGATCAACTTGTAGGGATGAACGGTAACCAAATGGCACTGCTTGCGTGGTGGGAATTTGCCGCGGTGGCGGGCCTAATCATTCTCGCGCGAGTTTTTCTTCCCGTCTATTATCATTATCAGTGCACCACAACCACCGAATTACTGGAAATGCGCTATAACAACAAGCATATAAGAGCACTAATAGGCCTTCTTTTCTTCCTAGGTAGCAGCCTTATTTTCATGCCTGCCGTAATCTACACCGGCTCGCTTTTCATGATTAACATGTTCAATGTAGACATTCCACTTATGTATGTTGCCACCGCTTTTGCATTGATTGGTGCCTTCTACGCTATCTTTGGTGGGCTTCGCGCGGTTGCAGTTTCAGATACCTATTCTGGCGTATTGCTTTTGACTATGGCGATTGTTGTTGTCGTTCTTGCACTATTCGCAATCGATTTTGATTTCTCGGGCATACCTGCCGAACGCTTAACCCTAATTGGCGATAATGATTCACCTCTACCATGGCACACGTTATTAACCGGTATGGTGTTTATCCAGACTTTCTACTGGAGTACAAATCAGGTAATCACTCAGCGCGCCATGGCTGCACCTAATTTAAAAGAAGCACAGAAAGGCGTATACGCTGCAGCGATCATCCGCTTTATCGTTGTTCCTACCATTATCGTAGTTCCAGGTATCATTTCGTATAAGCTCTACGGCGATATCAACGATGCCGCTTACGGTACGTTGGTAGGTGATGTTTTACCTAGCTGGCTATCAGGTGTATTTGCAGCGGCCCTCGCTGCAGCAGTACTCACTACTTACAACAGTAACCTCAACTCTGCGACTGCACTTTATGTCTGCGATATACACGAGGCGTATTTTCAGAAGAAGCCAAACGTTGCGCGCTTAAGCGGCTTTGTGACCGCGGCGCTTACTATTGTATCGCTAGTTATGGTTCCTGTGTATGCGCAAGCAGAAAGCATCATCAACCTGCTTCAACAACTTTTCGGGTTGTTAAGTATGCCTATTCTTTCCATCTTTATTGTTGGATTACTATTTAATAACGTAAACGCCAACGCGGGAATAGCGGCAGTTGTCTTTGGTGTGGGTCTATACGCTTTCTTTAGCTTTGTGCACGCTCCTTTCGGCCTGCACTACATTCACCTGATGTTGGTCACATTGGTTTGCTGTATTGCCCTCGCCCTTGTCTTAAATCGGGTTGTATTTAAGCAAAAGGCAGAATGGCGTGGTCGTTTGATAGAGAGCGAAGAAGCACACGGCTAATAAGGTCAGCCATATATTGGCTGGTTCAGATAACTAGGATTACTACGGTTGTGGCGGAGCAAAAGTACGGTTTGTTGCTTACTTTTGTTCCGCCACACGCTGTGAAGTAGATGAAAGCAGAGAGAAGACTCTGTAAGCGTGATTGAAACAGATTTAATTACTCGACGACCGTGCAAGAAAGCAGGTATTAAGCTCGATAAACCGTTGTAAAACCATAAAACCGTACGGATGTTCCTTCTGTACTTTTCAGTCATCTTTTCTTTTAACAACATGCGCTATAAACATCTAGGCATGTAAAATGAGGTTTTTATGTCGTCACTCACATCATTCGTTCGTTTGTCGAACGAGAAAGCCACATTAATATTCGACTGCCAGGGTCGTATGCCCAAAGTCATTTACTATGGTGCGCCATTAAGTGACAGTACAACACCAGAAATGCTGAGCGTTTTAAACACCCGTCAAGAAGCCAAATGCGCACCCGTAATTGAACCGCCGATTACGTTGGTACCGACTCACGGTGACGGCTGGACGGGTCAGCCAGGTCTTGAAGTGTCGGGCGATGCCGACCAGTGGTCAGCAGGCTTTAGCCTGACCGAAATAAATGAAGATGCACAGTCTGTTGCTTTCGTAAGCGAAGACGCTCGCCGCGGTATGCGTCTTATCACAACTGTTGAGCTCGATAACAAAACGAGCGTAGTAAAATACGTTTCTCGTCTCGAAAACAGTGGCGAAACACCGCTCAATTTAGGCTATTTGAATGCCGCTAGCCTGCCCTTGCCTACTTCCCTAAGTAAAATTAAAACATTTGAAGGCCGCTGGTCAGCAGAGTTTCAAACCAAAGATCACGATCTCTTCTTTGGAAGTTATGTACGTGAAAATCGCCGAGGCAAAACATCTCACGACACCTTCCCTGGCCTGATTGCATTCCCTCAAGGCACGGGTGAACTTAACGGTGAGTGCTATGGCTATCACCTTGGCGCTTCTGCAAACCACAAGCTTCGCGCCGAGCTTATGGCTGATGGCAGAAGCTATGTGCAGTTTGGTGAGTTATTATTTCCAGGTGAAGTGGTACTTAACGCTGGCGAAAGCTATACATCCCCCGTGCTTTACACAGGCTATGGCTGTGAAGGTTTCTCTTCGCTATCACAACAGTTCCATAACTTCATTCGCAGCAACGTGCTAAACCACAGTGCTGAATCGAAGCCTCGCCCGGTGCACTACAACACATGGGAAGGAATTTATTTCGATCATAATGAAGATGAACTAAAAGCCTTAGCCGATAAAGTTGCACCATTGGGCATTGAGCGCTTTGTGTTAGATGATGGTTGGTTTAAAGGGCGCAGAAACGACAAGGCTGGGCTTGGCGACTGGTTTGTTGATGAAGCTATCTATCCTGAAGGACTAGACGGGCTCATTGACCATGTCACTGGCCTTGGCATGGAATTCGGTATTTGGTTTGAGCCAGAGATGGTAAACCCTGACAGCGACCTTTACCGCGCACATCCAGAGTGGGCGCTGCAAACCGAGAATAACCCTCACGTTCCTTTCAGAAATCAGTACGTATTGGATTTAACCAACCCTGAAGTGGTTGAGTACCTTTATAAAGTGATTAGTGATGTACTGAAGACGTACCCCAAAATCAGCTACATCAAATGGGACATGAACCGCGACGTAAACCACCCTGGCAACCTTCACGGTAAACCTGCGATGCATGGTCAAATGGCTGCGCTTTACAGCTTAATAGACCGCGTNAAGGCAGCNAAGCCAGGCATTGAGATAGAAAGCTGTTGTTCAGGCGGCGGCCGTGTAGATTTAGGTATTTTGCCACACACAGATCGTTTCTGGACGTCGGATTCTAACGACGCACTAGACCGTTTGTATATTCAGCGTGGTTGTTCTTATTTCTTCCCGTCTGAAGTAATGGGCGCACACGTTGGCCCGCGNGACTGCCATATAACGGGTAGACACTTACCTATTGAGATTCGTTCGGCAGTAGCCTTGTTTGGCCATATGGGTATAGAGATGGACCCACGTGAACTTACTGACCACGAGCAAAGCGTACTTACCGACGCTATTTCACTTTACAAAAAGTATCGTCATATCACCCACGGCGGCGACCTTTTCCGCATGGACGATGACGGCATGAACGTAAAATTTGGTTATGTGTCTAAAGACAAGCAAGAAGGTATTTTTGCATATAACAGCGTTATGGAAACTGTTCGCACTACGCCAAACCGCTTCTACTTTGCAGGTCTTGATGCTAACAAACAATACACCATTGAGCGTGTTTGGCCTGAAAAGCTAAAAGAATACACCCCGTCTATTTTGCAACAAACTGAAGGGCAAGTATTCTCTGGCGAAGTATTGATGAAATACGGTATGCAGCTGCCGGTGCTCTTCCCACAAACTGCATTGATCTATACCGTTAAAGCGGTATAGAGCTTAAGACTCGAAAGCTAGAAGCTAAAGCGAGCTAAGCGGTGTTACGCCGCTGCTCGCTTTTTTGTGGTGCTTACTTGCTTTGCATCTCCAAGCCTAACGCCCAGCGATCGTCAAACCCTTTCCAAGGCTCTGGCTTTTTGCCATCTACGGGTACTTGGGCACTACTGCCACTCACGTTCAGGTATTCACAATCATCTTTTAAACCTTTCACATGGCAGTTCATAAGCGCAAGCGCAAAATGCTCGTTAATGGCATTAAGCTTTTGCACTTCCCATGCCGGCTCAATGTAACTTCCCAAATCAAATTCACTGCCATAAGCTTCTTTAGGTGCAGGGTGAGGTGCAACATTGTGGCGTGCATTCTTAATGGTTAGTAACTTAGATTCTTTACTGCCGGTATTATCGAATAACCACTTTATACCGTCGTAGCCAGAAATATCGTCGTTATCCCCAGCAACATAAAGAACAGGAACTTTAATATTGTTTAGCGATTGCACATCAAATAGCTGATGTTGCCCGCCCCATGGCGCAAGTGCTAGCGCCGCTTTCCAGGCTGGTAATGCTTCTTCGCTACTGGCCTTGCCACCTGCGCAGGTGTTAAGCGCTTCTTTAATTAACGCCGCCGTTTTAGGATCTTGTGTACCAGTGAAGGTTGCAGCGGTTTGGTCGTTAAAAGCATAGCATCCTCCTACCGTGCTAACTGCGCCGTAGCCCCCCATTGAATAGCCAATCACTCCCGCTTTGCTTGCATCCACACTCTCTTTAAAAAAGGTATTTTCGCTGATGCTGTTCAATGTAAGAACTTGGTCTCGTGAACGATTTAATAACGTACTTGGAAAACCTGAATACGGATTTTCTGCAAAATTAACATCTTTGTTTGTGGAATCTGTGTGGTCGATTGCCGCTACTACATAACCGTGAGACGCGAGGTGTTCGCCTAAATAAAACATAAGGGTGCGGTAACCGGTATAACCATGAGAGATAACAATTACCGGAAAATCAGTGTCAGCAGCGGCAATAGGCGCATCACGGCTTGCATCAGCTTGTACCTCAAACACCTGACCACTTCTTGTTTCATTAATGTANGTGGCCTTTTGAGCCGAGCTTGCTGCAGGATACCAAACCTCCAAAGTAAGTGATCGCTCGACTTCATTACCAGCAATGTCTTTTACTTTAGCAGGATAAGCCGCTTCGATTGTCTTTACGCCAACATCATAGTTACCTTTCTCACTTAACGATGGCATTACGTCGGCTGGAAATGGCTTATAAAGCGTTTGAGCAGCTGATACCGAAGGAGATATGGCCGCGGTCGCTGAAACCAGAACAGCACCGCCAAAAAACAGGGATAACGTTTTCATAATTTGGGTAATTTTCTCGTTATTAACAGGCAAATTTATAATACCTCGTCACGGGTATCGCACAAGCCAAACACTATTATTATTGNTGATTANGAAGAATAAGGGNNGGTAATAAAATAGGCTGCTTTACGCATGAATTGTCGTGAAAGTAATGGTAAAACGTAAAACCTTGAAAGCCTTCAGTTTGAAAGGTATTGCTTCCACCTTTCATCAAAAAGTGGTTTAAGAAATAAAGGGTATCCATCTGCCACAAAGTTAATGTCTCTTAAGGTTTGGCTTTTCATAGGCGTAGATGTAATGTGA
>JGI11931J13222_1000008_pt1 | contig 22198 bp, 17 predicted proteins | sample DeeseametaMP0204_FD_13222 | JGI IMG/M metagenome (IMG submission 13222) | reverse complement strand
ATTTAGCGTTTGAGATAACGCATTAACTGAAGGTCTAAACAACCTGATTGCAAGTAAGTAATAACGGAAGTGATATGAAACCAAGATGGTCCAGACCTATAGTTATTTTGCATTGGATATCTGCCATTGCCATTGTCGGCATGTTTGCTTCAGGGCTGTGGATGGTCGACCTCACATATTACAGCGACTGGTATAAGACGGCACCGCATTGGCACAAGAGTGTTGGATTAATTTTGCTTGCCATCACTGTTATTCGCTTAGTCACGCGCGTTGTTACTTCACGGCCGCCGTCACATGGCACCCCGTTAGAAAAAAGGTTAAGTCGCATAGGTCATGGGCTTCTGTACACCTTGATTATCATGCTATTCGCGAGCGGCTATTTAATTTCAACGGCCGATGGAAGAAGCATCGACGTATTTAATTGGTTTTCTGTACCTGCAATGGGCGAGTTCTTTGAAAATCAAGAAGACATTGCAGGAGAGGCCCATTTTTATATTGCTTGGTCAGTGATTGTATTGGCGATCATTCACGCGCTGGCTGCGCTGAAACACCACTTTATTAGTAACGATGACACACTGAAGCAGATGTTACGGCTTCGATGATATTGAGGAAAAAGGAGAAATGATGAAGAAGTTAACACTTGCCTTGGCCGCTGCGCTGTCTTTAAGCACCGCTAACGCCGCAGATTATGTGATTGATAGCAAAGGCGCCCACGCGTCTATCAACTTTAAAATTCAACACTTGGGCTACTCGTGGCTTACTGGTCGCTTCAACGATTTTAAAGGTACTTTTAGTTACGACGACGCAGCACCTAGTGCAGCAAAAATTATGGTGACTATCGATACCGACAGTATCGACTCAAACCACGCAGAGCGTGACAAGCACCTTAAGAGCGACGATTTCTTAAACGTTGACGACTTTCCAGAGGCGAAGTTTGTCAGTACAAAAATTGTCGATAAAGGCAATGGCATGATGGATGTAATGGGTGACTTCACGCTTCATGGTGTAACAAAGCCTATTACAATTGAAGCCAAAAAGATTGGCGAAGGCAAAGACCCATGGGGCGGCTATCGTGCAGGCTTTATGGGCACAACGACGATTGCACTTAAAGATTATGGCATCGACTATGATTTAGGCCCAGCGTCGCAAACGGTAGAATTAGAGCTTCACGTTGAAGGCGTGAAACAATAGCTATTTACATTTAGTCCCAGCGAACTAAATTTATGATTTAAGAAAGCCCCAAACATGGGGCTTTTTTTACATGTGGTTAGTGAAGCTTCAGCTTAGGGCTGATGGCCTGACTTAACTTCTTCACAAGGAGCTTTAGAGCACCTTTAATTTTTCCGTGTACTGCAAACTGGTGCATATTATACAAAGAAACGTAAACCAACTTAGCTAGACGCCCTTCAATGAACATACTGCTGTTTGACAGTGAGCCCATTAAGCTTCCAACAGTGCTGTATTTACTTAAGTGAACCAAGGATCCATAGTCCTTGTAAGTAAAATCTTTCGTGTCTTTTTGATTAAATAACGACGTTATATTATGCGCAACAATATCCGCCATTTGGTGGGCAGACTGCGCTCGAGGCGGCACCCACTTCCCATTTTCCTGCTGGAAACCGCAGCAATCGCCTAGCACCCAAATATTCTTATGAGATGAACTGCGAAGCTGCTTATCAACAAGAATTTGATTGGCTCTGTTCGTTTCAAAAAGCGCAAGCTTTGTTATGAAGTCCGGTGCTTTCACCCCCGCAGCCCACACCATTAAATCAGCGTCAATCCGACCACCGTCTTTTGTGATCAGCCCTTTCGCGTCGGCTTCTGCCACCATGGTTTGCTCTTTAATGTCTACGCCCAACTTATGCAGCGCTTTTCTTGCAGAGTTTGCTATACGCTCAGGTAGCGCAGGCAATATACGCTCTCCCGCTTCTACGATCGTAATCTTAAGACGAGAAGCTGACATGTCTGGCATTCCGTACGCCTTGGACAAATTCGCCACATGGTGAAGTTGAGCGGCTAGCTCAGTACCTGTTGCTCCTGCCCCGACAATAGCGACATCAATTCTGGCGTCTTTATCTTCTTGCTGATTGATGCGGATTAGCTGATTAAGAAGCGCTCTGTGAAAACGTTCAGCTTGCTTTAACGAGTCAAGAAAGTAGCAATGCTCAGCAACGCCAGGTGTGCCAAAGTCGTTACTCACGCTGCCAACCGCCAGCACTAACTGGTCATAATGAATCTCGCGTTCAGGCAAAACCTGAGTCCCTTCTTCATCGATTAAAGGCGACAAGGTTATGGTTTGCGCTTGCGCGTTAAGCGAGCACATTTCACCTAATTGAAAGCGGTAGTGGTGAGCTGCAGCGTGGATGGCGTAGTCCACACCGTCTGAATGCTTATCAATTACACCGGCGGCCACTTCATGTAATAGCGGCTTCCAGATATGGGTTCGACTGCGGTCGACGAGGGTAATTTCGGCTTGTTTCTTTCTCCCGAGGGTGCGGCTTAAGCGACTGGCTAATTCAAGACCACCAGCACCGCCACCAACAATTACTATTTTTTGCATGGGTATACCTATTAACAATCATTCCACGTATGTCGCCTGACCTTTCCAAGCGCTATACATGGCGTGACTGAGACCCATGCTGATGCCTACAGACTACGCCTGATGCCGCTGCGGTACAAGCAAATCACGGCAATAGTCTGTATTTTCAAGATTAATAATTATCTATTACGGCTGCTTATTTAAAGCTATAACGTGAACGATGCCGTTATCATGAAGTTTCGAGGCCGCCCAGGAAAATATCGAGGGCCTGTGAAGCTAGTAAAGTCTGCGCGTTCAGCGTAGTCCGTATCAAATACGTTGTTAACCCGCGCATACAATGTAACGTCTTCGTTCACGCTGTAGCGTACACGCGCATGTACCAAGTCATGCCCCTCGTACTCGTTGAGATTTTCAGCGTCGGTGAAATAGCTCGAAACATGCTGCCACTCTAGCTGCGTTTGTACTTTGCTCGACATCTCAAAGCTTAAACGAGCGTTAAACTGAAGCTTTGGCGCAGTATCAATATCATTACCTTTAATGTCTTGTTCACCTGAGAGCTGACTGTGCTCGTAGGTATGCCTTGCGTATGTACCAGCAAAATCTAAGCGCAGTATATCGCTTAACGGTTGGTCAAAAGTAAGCTCTACGCCTCTATGCCACGTTTCGCCGTTGCTTACGTTGAAAAAGTCGCTGTCGCGGTAAATCACATTATCTTTTTGTAGGCTGTAAAGGCTAAGCGTATAGCTGCCGTCAAATAGTGTACCTGTAACGCCCATCTCGATATTATCGGCCGTTACCGAGTCAAGATCAGTAACAGTCTGTGCACGCTGCAAACGATACAGCTCTGTTGCCTGAGGCGCGCGATAGCCTCTTGCGATGCCGCCAAATAACTGGGTTTGAGGGTTAAGTTGATAACGAAGTGAAAGCTTCGGACTAAAGTTATAAAATCATTTTCGCTGTCTGCTGGTCTGGAATATCTGCAGCCGCCAAAACCGCACTGCGTGCCATCCTCGCGAACACGACCAACATTCATATTGTTGGTGTAGTCGTATTGCATAGACTCAAAGCGCCCGCCGACAGAAATAGCCCAACGCTCAGCTTGCCAATTGAAGGTAAAGAAAGGCGCAAATAGCGTGGCATCTACATCATAATCATAGTGCTTTCCTACAGGTATGGTTTCAACCAAAAAGGCAGACCCTTCTGTGGCGCTGTCTTGTGACTGGGTTAATTCACCTTCTGTGTATTCTACGTCTAATCCTATATCTGCACTTAGGCTGTCATTAATGACGTAATTGAACTGAGACAGCACACCAACACCTTTTTGGGCATTCGTTTCAAGGGGTTTGCCAGGTAAAAAATGCATACGGAAACGCATGTCCTGGTTGCGTACGTAAGGTGTAATCGACAGTGCATGACCACCGCTAAAGCTTGTATCGAACTTGCTCCATAGCCTAAAACTTTCTGCTTTTCGAAACGCTTCGGGGTTTGGGTTGCTTTTGGCTATTTGTGTATTTTTGTAGCTTTCAAACCCTTCGATGTAGCCGGCAGTTTCTTGGTCCAGATGGGTATAGGTAAGGCCGCTCGTGATAACCGTGCTGTCCCACTCTAGCCTGTGGCGAAGCGAGACTTTCTCTTGGTCAACGCCCTCTTCATTTCGATATCCTGTATCTCTGGTAACACTGGCGGCGATACCCACGCCACTGTGACCAAAGTCTTTCCCTTCTTTTAGCTTTACACGATGAAACCCATAAGACCCGTAATCAACGCTAAGCTCTCCGTCGCCTTGGGTTGTGTCAGGGGTAACCACATTAATCACACCATGTATCGCATTAGAGCCATAAAGCGCTGACGCAGGGCCTTTTATCACGTCAATACGCTGTGCAATTTCACCGTGTGCTTCAAACAGCTCGTTAATATTGCAAAAACCTGCTGCGCGCAACGCAATACCATCTTCTGCTGCTAAAATTCCGCCGCACGCTCCAGCGCCGGTTAACACTGGCGAACGAAGGGCAGGTAAATACTCTTGCCCATTGCCCCGCTGTACGCCGGCACCCGCAATGTAATTCAGCGACTCTTGGATATGTTGAAATGAAAGCAGCGAAAGCGTTTCTTCTGAAATAGACGACACTGCATAACCGGAAGCATTCATATTTCCCTGTATACGAGAAGACGTGGTTTCAATTCTTTCTATTTCATTGGTTTGTTGAGCGATGGCTGAATGCGATAGCAGAGACACAGCTAGCAACGACAGAGGAAAGCTTGGGGCAAAGCGCATTATCTATCCTTATGATGACAAAATGTTTTTTTAGCAACTGATGCTAGTGTATCGTTAATTTAGGCAAGAATGGGTTAAAACTCGCTAAACTGTTGCGGCATTTTGACAATTACGTCATATCTCTGAGTTAAGCGTTGGCGTAGACTTTGCAGTTCGCAGACTTTACTGTCACAACACAAGTCTTAGTTTTATACACTATTTCTAATTTACGTGTATCTAACGCATATAGACTGGCAGTACGTTAGTAGATTGCAGCAATGGGTTAATCACTCTTTGCCTGAAGTAAGAACACCAAACTTTGTTCGCTGGAGGAACCATTGGACACACTTATTCCTAGTCTTTCACAGCTTATCGAATTCGCTGTTGCCCCCGTATTTTTACTTACCGGTATTGCGGGCTTCCTCAATGTTATGTCNTCTCGGCTGGGCCGAATATCCGACAGGGTGAGGGTGGCAGAAAGACAGATTCATACCCTTTCAGANCCGCATATTGTCGATCGCTCAAAAAAAAGAAATTAAGGTGCTATGGCGCAGGGTAAAAGTGATTAACTGGGCGATTGGGCTNTGTGTCGCCGCTGGACTGATGGTGTGTACCGTCATTATGGCGCTGTTTTCTGGGTCGCTATGGGTTGTCGATTTAAAAACACCAGTCATCGTATTGTTCATACTGGCTATGATGTTTCTAATCAGTGCGCTCATTGTTTTTCTGGTTGAAGTAAAACTTGCGACAAATACCATAAATATGGTCAGAACCATCCGCTAGCCACGTATCGACAACAGCTTGCTCGCTGGCGTTCAATTGTTCCCATCAGCGACACACCAAAAAGGCGGATAGCGCGTAATGTTTACCTTCTCTATCCGCCTACTTATTTTTAGGCTGTCGCGATTGGCTTAGTTTTGAAGCTAACATTCATTTGCAAAGAAGCAACGTTGCCTCAATGTTTGCCATACTATCGACTACTCGTCCTCAGCGAGTGTATCTAATACAGAAAACAGAACGTTAGCGCCAATTCGCGACACTTCTTGGTCGTACTTGTTCTCTACGTTAACGCCTTCTTGACCGCCAGCCAAATCACTAATAGCTCGAACAATAATCCAGTCAACGTCGTTAACGGTACATACTTGACCTATTGCGGCTGACTCCATCTCAGTTACTTCGGCATTGAACACGTCTCTTGTCCACTTTCGATACTCGCGGTTATCCATAAAGACAGACCCGGTAATACCATTTCCGCCTACAAAGAGCTCGGCATCCCGCTCTCCAAGCACGCGCTGCGTTGGCATAGTGCTCATAGCTTGTTTCGCCGCAGTTAAAAGACGCGGTGTCGCGCTGAAATAGGCGGTGTCTTGTGGTTTATCCATCCCCTCTTTCACAATAAGCACTTCGTCAGGATGAATGAAATGAAAGGGCTTATATTTTGGTGTGTGAGGATCTTTAGCGCGGCGTTCATCTTGCTCTTCAATGAACTTTGCATAATATTCAGGCAGTATGTATTCCCCCGGAGCATTCGGATCTTCATTGGTGTACACACTCTCATCATGGTAGTACCAACGCGCCGGAACAATGACGTCACCCGGTTGCCATTTTGGGTTAACCGCTCCTGCAATCCCCATGTAAACCACTTGCTTAACCGGAAAGTAATCCAACGCCATCTGCATAGTCATAGCAGCGTTTGCAATGCTCATTCCCGTCGCGAATATCAATATTGGCTCGTCGTGATAGGTACCTATGCGATACGTAACGCCTTTGATGGTTGTGGTTGTGTGAATGGATGCATTGGGATCTTGCTCAATACGGTTAAGGATACCCTGCATTTCGGGTGCGTAGGCTACGGTAACAGCAGTAAACGCAGGCTGTGAGAACGCGGCGGGCCCGTATGAAGCGCCAACGGACGTTTTAGTAGAAGTACAACCGCCCATCCACGAGGTGGAGAGCAGAACAATAATCATCANAGTAAACTGTTTCATTCGCGATTCTCAGCTGCATAGTTAGTGAATANTTAAACTAGCACTTTAATCGGGCAAAGAAACGCTGGATTTCAATAATTTACCATTTAAAAACATAAAGAAAACATCTTTAAAACAAGGTGANCCCNAAAATTACTTTTAGCTACAAATGCGAAGAGAATGCATAACTTTCCATTGTAAGCATTGCGTAAAGACGTGCTTCAAAAGCGTTCATCAACGTTAAAATACGGTAGAATTCGACTATTTCCGTCGTTAATTTGCTACAAATGAACAGTCAAAATACTGCGGCCAATAAAAAGGATTAACTAAGCGCCATGAATACTAAATTACTTCGCTCTCTTCAGGTTTTTGTTGCAGTAACAGATAGCGGTAGCATGAGTGTAGCTGCGAGAGAGCTGCACATGACTGTCTCTGCTATTAGTCAGCAGTTAAGAAAGCTAGAACACGATATCGGCCTTAGCCTTTTTAACCGAAATACCCGAAGCTTGAGCCTAACGGAAGCAGGGCGCATCTATTACGAAACCAGTAAGCAAATGCTGCAAACCGCAGAACTTGCCCAGCAAAAAATTGAAAGTCTGCAGGATGACCCCACAGGTAAAATAAACATCATCGCGCCGGAGGGTTTTGGCGGAGGACTGTTAAGCGAGCCACTGAAAAAGCTTTGTGAAGAATTTCCTAAAATAACTATTTCTTTAACCGTAACTGACGAGCCTAAAGACATTATCGCTTCCAGTGCCGATCTTGTTCTTTGCTTCGCCCCAGTCTCAGATACAAATTTCAGCAGTTTGGTACTCGCTACCTGGAAGCGCATTTTATGTGTCTCTGCAGAACATCCACTTGCAAACGAAACTCTGACTTCGCCTGAAGCGCTTAACGCGCATACATACATTGCTCACAGACATATTGAAGAATACGTCATGAAGCACGAAAGCGAAGGCGAGTATGAATTGGATACACAACGCATTGATGTCAACTCAATGCAGACATTGATTAAACTTACTCAAGATAGTGTTGGCTATGCGGTTCTTCCCGAACCAGAAGTGAGACATCTATTAAAGTCTGGTGAAATGAAGCAGCTCTTCACTGACTGGGAGTTACCAGATTATACGGTTTATGCGGTTACACCGAAAAGGGAGCTAATGCCTGCAAAAATCGGCGCAGCAATTACATGTCTTCAAGATTTATTTGCGCAAATTTAGTCGTTAAACAGCGCACAAGAACCCCATCGCACATAAAAAATGCGACGTTATACCAGTGTGCATAGGTCATTACCAAAAAGGCAGCGTAAATACGCTGCCTTTCTTATTTAACTTGGCTTCTTTGAAATTAGAAGCGAGTGTTCATTTGAACACTTAGAATGTGCGCAGTAGCTGACTGTGTGCCTGAGAAGTTAGTGGTAAAGTCAGTACCAGGAAGAACATTGCTTAGAATCGTTCTATCTTTGTCGATATTCGCTTCACGGCCATCTATGAATACGTAAGCCACGTCTATTGATGTATCTTCGCTAACCGTGTAAGTCATACCACCAGAGAACCAATGACGGTCTGTATCTGGGATACTTAGTGAGCGGTTTTCTACCGATACCACACCGTCATCATAAGCATAGCCAGCACGAAGGGTAATTTCATCGTTTAGGATGTAAGTTACACCAAGCGCTGCACGCCATGAGTCGTCGAAATTCTCTTCTTTAATTAGGAAATCGATGCCGTCTTCTAGGTTAGCTTCAAGCTTCTCAAACGTACTCCAGTCAGTGAAAGTAACACTTGCTTGTACAGACCACTGATTGTCAATTTTTTGATCAATCGCTAGCTCTGTAATCGCAGCAAGGTTCAAATCTAGACTACCAGGCTGGTTTAAGTTGATAGGAAACACTGGCGTCTCTGAAGATACCGCGCCTTCTAGTTCTAGTTTCGTTTCTGCACGGTATGAAAGCGCAACATTAGTCATATCAGTTGGTTGCCAGAAAATACCGGCGTTCCAACCATAGCCCCAATCGTCACCTTCCATGCTAAACAGTGAATTGCCAGGAGTAAGCGTAGGCAATGTAATACCTAATGCTTCTGCTGTTGGCGCTAGGCCTGCAACAGTGCCCGCTAGCGTGTTTGATACACCAGAACCAATTTCAGCTTCAGCGTAAGTGATGTTTAAACCAAAACCTACCATAAGCTGCTTATTTACTTTATAAGATACAGCAGGGTTTAGGGTTACCGTTTTTACTTCAGCTGTGTCAGCAAAATGCAGCGCACCAAAATCATCAGAGTAATCTGAACGAAGACCGTAGGTTGTGAATACACCTACACCAGCAGATAGCTTTTCATTAATTGGGCTTACATAAAAGAATCCTGGAACAAAAGCAGTATCTGCAATGTTGTCTTCTGCTGCTGGCATAGGTTGCCCAACTGGGGCTTCGCCTAACGCATAGCTAACATCACCATCGATATCAACATTCGGATCGATAAAGCTTACTGATGCACTGAACTCAGCTTCTTTAAATACACCAATCGCTGCAGGGTTAGTTGCTAAAATGGAGGCATTCTCTGGCTTAGCCGCTTGACCAGCCATGGCACGGCCTAGACCGTTTGCACTGTGTTCATTAACTTGGAAACCAGCTGCCAGCGCAGAAGAAGAGGCTAAGGTAGCAAGCGCTAAGCAAACTGAGGCACGTAAAGAAAACTGTTGCTTCATAAGATACTCATTGTAAAAGGGGAAAATTGCATCGGGCATTCTACGGATCTGAGTACTTTTGTTCAATGCAAGTAAACGCCATTTACGCACTTTTATCGCATTTTTTACAATTATAGCTACAACTTCGACGCATTTATAAACAACTTTGATAAAACGAAGTTAACAAAAGATCTCAATCTTGTTAACGCCATTTTAATTAACTATCACTAACACCTATTGGAAATGCAAAAAGGTTTCACTCAAATTTATAAACAAGCTGTGTTATAGGTTGTGTTTATGTCTATAACCCCCACCCTATTTTAAACAGCGCAGATGTAACCGTGTTTAGCGATGCGCTTTTACATTCGATAAGACGTCGACCATTTGTGCTTGTAACAGGAGGACACCATGTCAACATACAAAGCAATTACACTCGTTAATCGCCCCCATGACAGAAAAATTGGGCCACATTTATTTGAAAGCAAAGAGCTCGAAATTCCCACGCCTAAAGACGGTCAAATTTTGATAAAGCAAACTCACATGTCTTTAGACCCTGCGATGTTAGGTTGGATGAGTGAAGACAGAGAGAGNTATATTCCACCTGTGGAGCTTGGCGATGTAATGCGCTCAAGCGGTGTGGGCGAAGTGGTTGAGTCTAACAACCCTAATTTTTCGGTTGGCGACAAAGTTATGGGAATGACTGGCTGGAGCGAATATGTGCTCAGTGACGGTTCTGGTTTTAACAAACTTCAGCCTGGCATTACTGAGGAAATGGCCCTTTGTGTTTTTGCACTACCAGGCCTAACGGCCACAACAGGTTTATATAACTTTGGCGAGCCCAAAGAAGGTGAGACACTTATTGTTACGGGTGCAGCAGGTTCTGTAGGCTCAATTGTAGGTCAGCTTGCTAAAGCAGACGGGCTGCGTGTAATTGGCGTAGTAGGAAGCGAAGACAAAGCCGATTGGATTGTTAACGAGCTTGGGTTTGATGGCGCTATAAACTACAAAACCGACAATTTAGAAGAAAAGTTAGCCGAACTAACACCAAATAAAATAGACGTCTTCTTTGAAAATACGGGCGGTCCTATTCAGCAGCACATTTTTAACAGAATGAATGCCCATGGCCGAATTGTGGTATGTGGAATGATTGCCGATTACCAGTCTGAAAAGCCGTCACCGGGCCCGAACTGGATCCCGCTGATTAAAAAGCGAATTAACATTCGCGGTTTTGCTATGCCTGATCACTGGGGTGAAATCCCACAACTACTGCAAAAGCTTTCGCCTTATGTTCAACAAGGTAAAATCAAGTACCGTGCACACACTGTGGAAGGCTTAGAGAACGCCGAGAAAGGCCTAAATATGTTATTTGAAGGCAAGAACACCGGCAAGATGATTGTGAAGCTGTAAGCCAATCGTGAAAAAAAAGCGCAGTGTTAGGCTAAGCACTGCGCCTGATTTAATACAAACTGGGCTTTGCCTTTTTCTTTTGCTTCGTAAAGTGCTTTATCTGCTTCGTCAATAAGGCAATCGATTGACATGTTCTCGGCCGACTTGGCAAACACCACACCAATGGAACAACTCATTAAAGGATGCTTTGCATCTTGAGCATGTTCTAATGCGACTTCTGTCCACTTATTCAAGAGTGCATCACAGTGCTTCTCAACTTGTTCTTTCTGAATGTCGCTCAATACAACAATAAACTCTTCGCCACCGTACCGACCTAATATGTCTGTCTCTCGCTTAAAGACCTGCTTCATAATGCGGGCTTGTATTTTTATGGCTTCATCNCCCTGCTGATGACCAAAACAGTCGTTATATTTTTTAAANTCNTCTAAGTCGAGCATCATCACGGCCATCGACACTTTATGACGCTTACTCAACGCCAACAGTTTTTCACTCTGCTCTCGTAACGCACGCCGATTCAATAAATCAGATAAGGGGTCAAATTTGCTAAGTTTAAGTAGCCTGTCATTGGTTTCTTTTAACATGCGTACGCTGCGATCTAACCGATAACGGGCATAGACACAAATAAACAAAGACCCAGATACAAATGCCATTGAAATTGGAACTCTGTCACCATAAACCGGCGCAACCCACATTAACCCCAAAAAACCCAGAATGTTGATGACGTTGGCTGCTAGCGCTAATTTAAAGGCAATACCCAGCGCAAACACACAGAAGAAAGCATATAAAATTGTGCCCTCGTAGGGGAAAATGAAGCTGTGCTCTTCCCAGCAAACCCATATTAACCAGTAGTTGCTGTAAGAAAGCGCAATAAGTAACCCTGCGAAAATGTAGGCTCGATGCTGAATGAACCTGCGCCAGAAGGAGAGTACAACAACGACGAGTATAATAGGGAATTGAAGAAGTAAGCGATCGAATATGTACAGCTCGTACATGCTGCTTGGTAGTAGCATCAAGTCAGCAGCCATAAAGGCAAGCACAAGTACAGCACCAATGATCAGCGCAATTCTCAGCCGAAGTAGCTCGCGGGGTTTATTGATTTGCACACGCCACCTTAAGCAATAAGTTACTGTTAAAGCATTTATATATTAGCCCATGGTGAAATCACCCACGGGCTCTTACAACTTCAAATTACTGAGGCTGCATCACTTTAACTATTATCAGTGACTTCTTGATTAAGCGCCAGTTTTGACAAACTTTCTTGCAGTGCCTCAACGGTGACAGGTTTGGTAACGATGTCGTCCATCCCTGCTTCTTTAAATGACACGTGCCGCTCTTTGAATGCTTCGGCGGTAAGTCCTATAACTGGGGTTTTGCTAAGCTCTCCATCAAGCTTTCGAATGCGTTTTGTCGCTTCAATGCCGTCCATCACTGGCATGTGCACATCCATGAAAACAACATCAATACCGCCCTCTTCTACTCGTGCAGCGGCTTTCAGTCCATTATCAACGTGCTCAACATCACATTTCAGCTGTTCTAAGAGTGCCTGTGCTACCACAGCATTAATGGCATTATCTTCAGCCAACAGAACTTTAATACCTTCTGGTAAGCTAGCGCGCTCTGCTTGTCGCGCGGAATCCGAATCGGCCGACGACTCCACCACGCGACGACTCTGCACCTTGGCGGTAACGGTGAAACATGAACCTTCNCCTACTTTGCTCACCACCTTAATATCACCACCTAATATTTGTGCAAGCTGCTTTGCAATAGCAAGACCTAGCCCAGTGCCACCGTATTTACGCGTAATTGATGAATCGGACTGCGTAAANTTATCAAAAATATGNTCGAGTCTGTCTGGCTCAATACCAATACCGGTATCTTTAACCGCAATTACCAAATGGTTCTCGCTCACGGTATCCTGTGAAGGCTGTTTGAGTTTGGTTACTCACCAAGTTAATGATTATCTGGCGTAACTTCGTAATATCACTGGTTACTGCCACCGATTCCATGTTCTTACTTTTGTAAACCAAACGCGTACTATTGGCGCTAGCATTGGTACCCAGTAGCGTAATAAGGTCATTCAGCATTGCGTCAAGATCGAACTCTGTAACGTCAACTTCTGACATACCTGATTCAATTTTTGAGAGATCCAGAACATCGTTGATAACGGTCGCTAGAATAGACGCCGATGATTTCAAATCGCTGGCATACTGATGCTGTTTATCCGACAGTTGCGTATCAAGAAGTAGCGTTGCTAATCCCTGAATACCGTTCAGTGGGGTGCGAATTTCATGACTCATTACTGCAAGAAAATCCGTTTTTGCGCGGTTTGCTTGCTGAGCTTGAGCAACGTATTGCTCTATTTCACCAGACATTGCCTCAACGTCTCGCGCTAAACTACCTAACTCGTCGTTTTGCTGTAAGTCTATACTGACCTTCTTATGGTCAACCGCAATGCGACTTGCTGCTGATTTTATTTTTTCGATAGGAGAAACAACAAACACCTGTGTGACTCTTCCCATAAGCAAACTGACAATAACGACAGCAAATAGCGTCACTAATGACGTTAGCCACGCAATAGTAGATAGGAAAGATTGCAGTGCGTCAGCAGGCTGTAATACGGTAACTTTCCAATTCCATGGCGCAAATTCCGCACACGCAAATAACACGTCAGCATCGTTAATATTCGACTCACCAAAGGCGACCTTACGACTGGCAATGGTTGCGATTGTCGCATCTTCGACATTAGGAACCACAGTGTGCTCCATCGTACTAAACACCACAGTATCGGCACTCTTGTCACTGATCGCAAAGTGGCGGTCGGTGGCTTGCTGCAACGACTTTAGCTCTTCAAACACTTCCTTTTGATAGGCCTCGCGAAACACAGGCACATTCTCTAGGCCCGACTCAATAAGCAGTTCACGTCTTTCGTCAATGATCTCTAAAACGTTTAATGTAAGCGTCTGAGTGAGGAGCTGATATTCTCTTTCGCGTACTGAATCGTACGCCGTCAAATAAGCCCAATACCCTGTAAGTGCCATACCAATTAATAAAATTGGAATGTAGATAACCAGCAGTTTCGATTTAATCCGCATACTTACTTCTAATTAGGCCTTATTGATACACATGTTTTTTCGACAGCTTCAAGTAATTTGAAGGAATGGGTAACTGCAGTTTGATTGCTGTAGACACATTTACCGCTACAGTGTACGTATCCATTTTATCAACGGGAATGTCCCTCGCCGATTTTTTCTCAAGAATTAGCTTGGCTTTTCTTGCAGCTGATTTGCCAATACTCGCTGGCTCAGATACTACGCCAAGAAGCGCACCTTCTTTCACAGAGGAAATGCTTTCTGCAAATAAAGGAAGCAGTCCCGTAGCTTCTTTTACCTTTGTTACTAAGCCATTCGATTCCGCGAGCGGCCCAGATGAAAGCCAGTAACCATCCAGCTCGTTTGTTTTTTGCTGCAAGCTGTTGATGATGCTGTCAGTCATTTCAACCAGTCCATCATCGCCTTCTATATACGGTGTACTAACAGCAACAAGATTTATGTTCTCGTAGTCATCATTCAGTGCCAGAAGTTGATTAACCAAGTTGCTTGACGATGGGTATGTAGAATGGACTAGACCGATGGTAAAAAGCGATGAGGGCTTAGACGCTCTGAGCACGCCCTCTAACATATCTAGCTTTACCTTTGCGTCTAGCACGTGTGACTCGCCCGTCATGTTGCGTTCACTAACCGCACCAATAGCAGAAACTATTCCTTCTTCAACCGGTGCTGAGACCGCCATAAACAGCTTAGGTACATCAACAAACTCTTCAGACGCATTCAGCGCTCTGGTGGCAAGGGTCGCCACCGATACAATAAGGTCAGGCGCTGGGTTTTGTGCAAGCTCGGTAAGTATCTCCTTAGCACGAACTTCAGAGCCTTCGGCGTTATACGATGTTACGTTAATCTCGTGATCGGGCATAATCCGCGCAAGTTCCTTTTCGAACTCGGCCCGCGAATCAGCGACAATGGGAACAGGCAGTGTTTCAAGAACAATTAGGTCCAGGGTTTCTTTCGCAAAAGCAGCACTAGCGCCCCACATCAAAGATGATAAAGCTAAAAGAAGGGAAAACCAGACCTTTGTCATGACTGTGAACCTAACACAACTAACTGAAAATACGCACATATAGACGTATCATAAAGTTATTCGAAGGTCATTCATAGTGGAAGTTATAACCAAATATTCAATACTGGGAATAGCTTTCTTAAAACTAAGATGCGATTTCCGCAAATGCGTTAACACTAAACAGGCGCGCTTCTATATCGTAAATCGGCATCGACACGATAATTTCATCAACATCCGTCGCTTCAACAAACTGAGCTAGCTTGTTTTGCACCGTTTCTTTCGACCCTACCAACGCATACCTCAATACATTCGATAACATTGCTTCGTCAGCCGCCGTACAATATTCGTCAAAGTTAGGCATAGGTTTAGCGAAAGGCCTGTTAAGGCCACGTCGCATGTCCATAAATTGCTGCTTCACTGACGTAAATAGAAGTTCAGCCTCTTCATCGGTTTCAGCAATCACCACCATTACACCAGCCATCGCTTTTGGCGCTGATAACTGAGGCGACGGTTTGAACATATTGCGGTACACATGAAGCGCATCGAATAGCGCATCGGGCGCAAAATGCGAGGCGAACGAATATGGCAGCCCCATTTTTGCCGCCACTTGGGCACTGTATAAGCTAGAGCCAAGCAACCACAGGGGGACATGTGTATTCGCCCCAGGTACTGCAACAATTGGCTGCCCGTCTTGCGGTGTACCCAAGTAGTGCTGAAGTTCTTGAATATCTTCTGGGTAACTGTCCACATCGCTTTGCAAATTACGACGAAGCGCGCGTGCGGTTGCCATATCAGTGCCTGGTGCACGGCCAAGTCCAAGCTCTATGCGATTGGGAAATAATTCAGCCAAGGTGCCAAACTGTTCAGCAATGACCAAAGGTGCATGGTTAGGCAGCATAATACCGCCCGCACCAACTTTAATGGTAGCGGTGGCGTTAGCAATGTGCGTTAACACTACTGAGGTGGCAGAACTGGCAACACCATGCATGCCGTGATGCTCGGCTAACCACACACGTTCATAGCCACAGCGCTCAGCTTCCACAGCCATTAACTTTGAATTGTTTAACGCGTCTTTTACGCCAAACCCTTCAGATATTGGCGCTAAATCTAGCAGTGAGTATGGGATAGCCATGTTGCCTCGCAATGTTGAAACTTGGTATGACTTATAGGTATGACCTTACTCCTCGTTTTACAACTGCCTTACCTGACAAAGTAAGACGGATGGAGAAGGTTTATCGATAAAGTGAGAGTGGTGGAAAGAGAAGTGAAATAATAGTGAGTCATGGGCTTGCAGGAAAGCCACTTAATTAGCAGCCAATAATCGCCTATTGAAAACAAAAAAGCCTGCGCTTTTGTCAGCCGCAGGCTTTGTTTGTGAGCACGAATAAGTGCTTCAGCAGTGTGCTTTATTCCACCGTAACCGACTTCGCCAAGTTACGCGGCTGGTCAACGTCGGTGCCCTTAATTAGCGCTACGTAGTAGCTCAAAAGCTGTAGTGGCAAGGTATAAATGATAGGTGCGATTGGTTCGTCGCAGTGCGGTACGTTGATAACGCGCATGGTTTCATCACCTTCAAACGCCGCATCTTTATCCGCAAATACATACATGATGCCGCCACGGGCACGTACTTCTTCAACGTTCGACTTTAGCTTCTCGAGGAGTTCGTTGTTCGGTGCAACCACAATAACGGGCATTTCGTCATCAATAAGCGCAAGTGGGCCGTGTTTCAATTCACCAGACGCATACGCTTCCGCATGAATATAAGAAATCTCTTTAAGCTTAAGCGCTCCTTCCATGGCAATAGGGTATTGATCGCCACGACCTAGGAACAAGCTGTGGTTCTTATCTGCAAATTCTTCAGCTAAATCTTCAATGCCACCAGTTATCGCTAAGGTCTCTTCAAGCTTTGCAGGTAGACTATGAAGCGCAGAGACAATAGCTTTGCTGTCAGCGTCTGTCATGCCGTTTTCTTTGCCCAGTGCTAGGGTAAGCATTAAGAACGCAGTGAGCTGAGTAGTAAAAGCTTTGGTAGATGCTACGCCAATTTCCGCGCCAGCACGGGTCATAAATGCAAGGTCTGACTCGCGTACTAATGACGAACCCTGAACGTTACAGATAGTCAAACTAGACATATAGCCCAGCTCTTTTGCTAAGCGAAGGGCAGCTAACGTATCGGCTGTCTCACCTGATTGAGAGATAGTAATAAGCAGGCTGTTTGGGTGCACTACTGACTTGCGGTAACGGAATTCTGATGCAATTTCTACGTTGCACGACACATTTGCATATTGTTCTAGCCAATAGCGCGCCGTCATACCCGCATGGTAGCTGGTACCACAGGCAATAATTTGTACATGCTGTACTTTTTTGAATATCTCGTCAGCACCTTTACCAAATATGTCAGCAGTAAGTCCGTTTTCGTCAATACGATCTTTAAGCGCATTACGCACAACGGTTGGCTGCTCGTGAATTTCCTTAAGCATGTAGTGGCGGTAACCCGCTTTGTCACCCGCGTCGTGCTCGATATTCGACTCAATCACTTCGCGTTCAACGGCATTGCCGTCTTTATCGAAGATTTTAACGTCGCGACGAGTAATCTCTGCCACATCGCCTTCTTCTAAAAAGATAAAGCGGCGTGTCACTGGCAATAATGCCATTTGATCTGACGCAATGAAGTTTTCGCCAAGCCCCAAACCAATTACAAGCGGGCTGCCCGAACGTGCAACCACTACGCGACTAGGATCTTCTTTATCCATGATGACGGTGCCATACGCACCGTGGAAGGTTTTAACGGCACTTTGCACAGCGTCTAGTAAAGTCTTACCTGACTTAAGCTCTTCGTGTACGGTGTGAGCAATAGTTTCTGTGTCGGTGTCGCTGGTAAAGGTATAGCCCTGCTCTTTTAACTGTGCTTTTAAGTTAACGTAGTTTTCAATAATACCATTGTGAACAACAGCTACACGTTCAGTTGAAAAGTGTGGGTGCGCATTCGCTTCAGTCACACCACCGTGCGTTGCCCAACGGGTATGAGCAATTCCAGTTGTACCCAAAGCTTCACCTTCTGCCACCGCATCAGCAAGCTCTTGTACTTTGCCTGTACGGCGAATACGCGTAAGCGTGCCGTCGCCTTGCAATAGCGCTACGCCAGCTGAATCATAGCCGCGATACTCCAGTCTTTTTAAACCTTCTAATAGGATTTCAACCACGTTACGCTCAGCTACAGCGCCAACTATTCCACACATAATTATTCTCCACTCGGCGCTGCAATAAGTACTGTCACGCCCTGATTTTCAATATTAAGTTTGTCTTGTTCACAAATGCCTTCATCAGTGATCAAAACAGAAATGTTTTTCCAGCTTAGCTCTAGGTTAGGCATTTTATGCGTTAATTTCTTTGAGCTGGCTACTATAACCACCTTACTCGCCGCCACAGCCATGGCGCGGGTTACACCAATAAGCTCGTTAAAGGTGGTGGTGCCTCTGTTGACATCTATGCCCGCGGCACCAATAAACGCAATGTCAAAACTATAGGCACTAACCAACTGTTCAGCCATAGCGCCTTGAAACGACTGAGATTGGGCATCCCATGTGCCCCCTACCATTAACACCGTCGGCTCTTTTTCACTTTGGGTAAGGTAATTGGCGGTTGATAACGTGTTGGTCATTACCACTAAATCATCGATATGTGATAAATGGGGTAAGATGGATGCGGTGGTAGACCCGCAGTCTATAACGAGCTTATTGCCCGGTTTGACCAAGCTCGCTGCAAGTTGGCCTATAGCGTTAATTGCTGGGCTAGTAGTTGAATTCGCGAAAGGGTCACTGGTAATAAACTGAGATGGCCCAGCATTTGAGTTGGTAGATGATGGTACAGGCACTGCGCCACCAAACTGTCGAATCAGTAAACCTTGCTGCGAAAGGGCTGCGAGATCTTTTCTAATGGTGACTTCAGACGTAGCAAAACGCACGGCCAAATCTTCAACTTGAGATTGACCATGCTCTTTCACCCACGCCACTATCTGCTGGCGGCGCTGTTCAACCGATTTACTACTTTTCAATATAACCTCATGCTCTTGCCGCCTTCTCGCTAAACCTTTCTGTACGCGTTGTTCCAATTGAGAACAAGCCATGAAAAGTCTGCAAAACAGTCCGCAAACACACCTTCAACATTCAATCATAACTTTCAAAACGAAAGTTATTAGTTTTAAAGTGAAAGCATCGTAAGTTAAATTGAAACGACGATCAAGGTAATTGTTTAATTAAACGCCAGCGATTTCTTTTGAGCACTCGCTTTTATGGCTAGCTCAATGACTTTGATAACAGGTACNACCGTACTCGCGTCAGCCGGCGAGAATTTACCNTCTTCAATAGCGTGAGCAAGGCGATTGAAAAANGTGAGATATTCACCCTTCAATGTTGTCACCGNCTCTTCAACTAGCTGGCCGCTTTCATTGACCACAGCNAGCACGCCATGCTCGTTATCTTTTGTAATCGCCCAGTGTTCATCATCAAAGGATAGCTCTGCACGCAATTGATCTTCTTGCGGATCTAAATAGAACTTTCGAAAGCTGCCTTTTGTGCCTTGCAAGTCGTAGCGCAATGTTGCTCCTGCCTGAAAAGCTGAACTACCTAGCTTTACAACTTTATCAACATAGTGAAGTGTTACATCGAACGTGTCATCTGACTGTCCATTTTCACGCAAGGCCTGTATGTTTGCCGACACTTCTTCCGGCTCGCCGAAAAGCTGTAGCGCTTGGTCGATTAAGTGGGGACCTAAATCCCAGAAGATACCGCTTCCTGGCCCTGCATTTTCACGCCACCTGTCTCGTGGTACTGGGCGAAATCGATCGAAGCGGCTTTCCAAACGTTTAATGTCGCCAAGTTTTCCATCGTTAATTAGCTGCTTAATCGTAAGAAAATCGCCATCAAAACGTCTGTTGTGATAAACACAAAGCTGTTTATTTTGAGAATGTGCAAGCTCTACTAAAGCTTCTGCTTCTTCACTATCTAATGTAAATGGCTTTTCTACCAATACGTGACAGCTGTGCTCTAATGCCAGTTTCGCCTGTGGCCCATGAAGGTGATTTGGGGTTGTAATAACCACCAAATCTACATCGTGAATTTTAAGCGCTTCTTCCAACGAGCCATACACTTCAGCATGGGGTAAAACTGCGTTAACCACATCAGGTTTTGAAGAGATAACCACATCGACAGAGAACTGCGGTAGATAATTTAGAAATGGCAAATGAAAGGTTGTGGCGGAAAATCCAAAGCCAACCAGAAGTGTAGATATCATCGCATATCCTTGTGTAACGAGAATTAAGAGGTAAGTAAACACACACTATCAGCAATGATAGATAGGGGAAACCTTAGATAGTTCATTATTTAGAAGACAGATAGCTGAATGAGTAGCGTTTACAGCGACACAGTAGACGTTAATTTAAGCCCTCTGATTTTGTCATCTTTCTGACTGGGCGATATTTTGATGGGACTGAAGAAGAAACTGGGCTAGCTAATCACTATTTGTGTTTGCCAGCCCTATCTCACCATGTAACCCGTTAGCGAGCTTTAATAAGGGTACGTCTTTATTTTTTGGTCGGGCGCGGCCAATTTGGAATATTGCGCTGCTTACCGCGGGCAACGGCTAGCGCGTCTTCGTCTACGGTTGACGTGATCACGGAACCAGCACCTACGGTAGCCCCTTTGCCAATGTTTACAGGCGCGACAAGCGACGAGTTTGAGCCGATAAAGGCATTGTCGCCGATGACGGTTTTGGACTTGTTCACACCGTCGTAGTTACAGGTAATTGTGCCTGCGCCAATGTTCGCTTTGGCACCCACTTCTGCATCGCCTAGGTAGGTTAAGTGATTCGCTTTGGCGCCCTCGCCTAAAATAGCCTTCTTCATTTCCACGAAGTTACCCACTTTGGCATTTTTCTGCATTACTGCACCAGGGCGTAGTCGAGCGAAAGGCCCGACCGTACAGGCTTCACCTACACTGGCTTCTTCAACAATAGAATTAGCTTCAATTACAGCGTTATCGGCAATAGTACAGTTGCGCAGAATACAGTTTGCACCAATGTTGACGTTGCTACCAAGTGTCACCTTACCTTCAACAATAACGTTAACGTCGATAATTACGTCGTTACCGGTTTCAAGCTGGCCGCGTAAGTCAAAACGAGCAGGATCCAGCAAGGTCACGCCATTGGTCATTAGCTCCTCGGCTTGGCGACGCTGAAGCGCGCGCTCCAGGTTAGCTAACTGCAAACGATTATTAACGCCTTCCACTTCTACCGCAGACTGTGGCTGTGCTGACTGAATTCGCTTGTCTTCGGCCGCTGCCATGGCAATAACGTCGGTAAGGTAATACTCACCTTGCGCGTTATCATTGCTTAACTCGCCCAACCAGCGCTTAAGATCAACGCCAGACATCATCATCATACCGGTGTTAATTTCTTTAATTTCACGCTGGGCATCAGTGGCGTCTTTGTGCTCAACTATCGCGGTAATGTTGTCATTCTCACGAATAATACGGCCCATGCCTGTGGGGTCGTCTAGATTTACAGTGAGTAGTGCTAAATCACAGCTTTCCTTTGCAGCTTTTAACGCACTTAGTGTCTCTTCGCGAATAAGTGGCGCGTCGCCAACCAGAACAAGCACGTCTTCATTGTCTTTAATATGAGGTGCCGCTTGCTGAACAGCGTGGCCTGTACCTAACTGTTCGGCCTGTAAGCACCAGTTTAGATTATCTTCAACAACCGTTGCCTTTAGTTGGTCGCCGCCATGACCGTAGACCAAATGAATATTGTCTGCACCCAGTGATTTTACTGTGTTGATAATTCGCTGCACCATAGGCACACCACCTACTTTGTGTAACACCTTGGGCAACGACGATTTCATACGAGTACCTTTACCCGCCGCTAAAACAACCACTGAGAAAGCCATATAATTCCTTTATTTCGCAAAGAGAATGAAAATTGTCGCATAGTGTAACCAAGGGACCGCCATATGTCAGCGATTGATTGGGGTTAAAACGACAGCAAAAAAGTGTAAAAACTAGGTGTTTTCCTTCATTGTCATTTAGTCTAAAGTTGAGGATAGTCACCTAGTAGTTCATTATTGCAACAGGTATACTTACCGACATAGGTAAAGTTCAGTCAGGCAAGGGAGCATGCGTAGTCTGTGAACACATTTAGAACACTGCATAGAAGCATTTTAGTGTTATTTGCGGTAGTGGT
>JGI11931J13222_1000006_pt1 | contig 23867 bp, 33 predicted proteins | sample DeeseametaMP0204_FD_13222 | JGI IMG/M metagenome (IMG submission 13222) | reverse complement strand
ACCAGTGATTACTAATGCTGCAGCTTTTGCCATGATTAGCTCAAAGTTTCAGAATTAATAAACTAATCTAGTTGATTGATTGAAATTGAATTTTTTATCTCGTCAGCCATTTCGAGCAACTCAGATACATCCTTGGAGTCACTCTGGTCTACAACGTTAAAGTGACCAAGCTTGCGCTGCGGCTTTGAGACATCTTTTCTATACATCTTCAGATAAACGCCGTCCTTTTCTAGCTGAACTGGCTTGTACTTTCCCTCAAATCCATCCGGTCCTAAAATATTGCACATGACAGTTTTGTGAACCAGGTCTGTGCTTCCAAGCTCCAACCCAAGTATTGCACGAAGGTGTTGTTCAAACTGTGATGTCTTGCATGACTGTAACGTATGATGTCCAGAGTTATGCACTCTAGGCGCTATCTCGTTGATGAGAATCTTATCATCTTGATCAATAAACATCTCAATTCCAAAAACGCCGGCACCTTTCAAAACCTCCATCGTCTTTTTTGCAATCTTGCCTGCATCCTTTATCACATTATCGGATACGCGCGCAGGCGCAATTGTCATCTTCAAAATGTTGTTCTCGTGAATGTTTTCCACCAGAGGATATGTGGCAATATCGCCCTTTGTGTTTCTGGCTGCTATCACAGAAACTTCCATCTTAAAATTGACAAACTTTTCAACCATCAAGCTTTTTCCGTCAAAGTATTGGTATGCCTTTTCAACCTCATCTGGTGAAGTAATCTTGAAATTTCCCCTACCGTCATATGCGTCTCTTCTTGATTTTAGTAGAACTGGAAGTCCAAGCTCATTAATTTTTTCACGCAGATTATCCAAGTTTGTAATCTCATAAAATTGTGAAATAGGAAGTTCATTTTCTGAAAGAAATGTTTTTTGTGAAAGCTTGTCCTGGATTATGCTCAGGGTGGATGGTGACGGTTCAATCTCTGCCTTTAGCTTGCTTAGCACGTCTGTATTTCCAGATTCAATCTCGTATGTGATGATGTCAGACTGTTCTGCAAGTTTTAGAATTGCAAGTTCGTCCTTAAAGTCGCCAACAATTTGTTTTGCGCCAGCCTGTGCAGCTGGACAGTTCTCTGTTGGATCAAGCACAATAATTTCTGATATGTGCTCACTCAGATTTTTGGCAGCCTCTGTTATCATCATGCCAAGCTGACCTCCTCCTATAACTCCAAGCCTTTTTTTCATAATCACCTTACAGATAAACTAGATAAAAATCAGTGTTCGTTACATTAAAAACATCTTCAGGTCTATGAATATTATGAAAAAGCCACTTATCGGAATTATAATGGGTTCCAGTTCTGACAGCAGAATAATGCATGGTGCGGCTGAAATTCTTGATGAGTTTGGCGTTACACATGAGGATCAAATAATCTCGGCGCATAGAACTCCAACAAGATTAGAAGAATATGCAAAACATGCAGAAAAAAATGGATTCAAAGTCATTATAGCTGGTGCTGGGGGCGCGGCACACCTTCCCGGAATGATTGCATCACATACTGTTCTGCCGGTGATTGGAGTTCCAATATTGGTTTACAATGACAAGCAACAGAAAAAATCTGCATTTGGCGGTCTTGATTCGTTGCTGTCAATCTCTGAGATGCCGTCTGGTTCTCCAGTGGTCACTGTGGGTGTAAACAAGGCAATAAATGCTGGAATTTATGCCCTGAAAATCCTAGCTAACGAGTCCAGCAACATCAGAAAGATGCTTAAATCTCACAAGGAAAAGCAACACAAATCGGTTCTCAAGGAATCCCAGGATCTTAAGAGGATGGGTCTGAAAAAGTTTGTCAAGAAAAAATTCAAGTAAGTACCTTAAAATCTATGTTTTTCTCTTTCAAATGTTGTATTAGTTTGTCCATATGTTTTTGATCTTCTGTTTCTAAGCTTAATGTTACACCAGTTGTTCCAGCACGCACGTTTGAGCTTAGTCTGTCATGAACAACTTCTACAATGTTTGCACTAAGTAATGCAAGTTCGTCAACAACTTCTTTCAGTGCTCCTGGCTTGTCCTTAAGCAAAATGAAAATCTTTACCATTCTGCCCATTGTTGCAAGACCTTTTGCAACTATTTGGCCAAGCAAGTACATGTCTATATTGCCGCCACACAATATTGGAACAACTTTTTTCCCAGGTGATGGTTTTTTGCTTACTAAATATGCAAGTCCAGCTGCACCAGCGGGTTCAACCACCGACTTTGATCTTTCCATTAAAAGGAACATAGTTTTGATAATTTCTTCATCATCAACAAGCACAATTTCATCAATCTTATCTTTGATAATCTCAAATGTATGCTTTCCAGGTGTTCTTACTGAGATACCATCTGCAATAGTAAATCCACCACCAATAGTTTCTATCTTACCAGAATCCAACGAATTCTTCATTGAAGGAAATGATTTTGATTCTACACCAATAATTTTTACATTTGGATTTTTATCTTTCACAGCTGTCAAAACACCTGCTGCTAATCCGCCACCGCCTATTGGAACGTAAATCTCGTCAACATCAGGAAGCTGTTCAATTATTTCTAAGCCTATCACACCTTGCGCAGCTATAATTTGTGGGTCATCAAATGCATGAACGATCGTCGCACCTGTTTTCATAGCAATATTTTGTGCCTCTGCCCATGACTCGTCATAATTTTTTCCTTCTAAAATTACTGTTGCGCCATATCCCCTTGTAGCAGCAACTTTTGCTGGGGAAGCATTTTTTGGCATAACTATAGTACAATTGATCTTTTCTATCATTGATGCAAATGCAACACCTTGTGCATGATTACCCGCAGAAGCAGCTACAACACCATTTTTTCTTTCTTCTTCAGATAATGTTTTAATTTTATAATATGCTCCGCGCAGTTTGAATGATCCTGTTTTTTGTTCAAACTCATTTTTTAAGTAAACGGTTGAACCTGTAAGCTGAGTAAATGTATCTGAAAAGGTAAGAGATGTTTTTCTGATCACATTATCTTGTATTTTTTGTGCATTTACAATATCATCATATGTAACGCTCATGTAATTCCTATTTTTTTGATTTAATTGGTTATTTGTAGCTATAGCATTCTATTCCAAATTAATAGATTTGATAGGTTCAAAAATAACTAATATCTCATTATATTATAAANGAGACANNTTCTAAGACTATAATTATGTTGAAGACCGATTAGGTAATAGCTTCCAGAACTTGATCAATCAAAGCGCTGATTTTTTCTTTTGTACTACTTGAAACTTGATTAGAATCAAACACACCACTTTTTTGACCATTTTCAATCATTTCAATGTCTATATTACATACACAGCCTTCCTCGCCTGTCACAAGTCTTGCTTCATCAATAAGTACAGGCTCCATTTGATATGTTTCAAGAAGCAAGTCATCCAATGCTTTTAAGAGACCTTCTTTACGCTGGTTGATTTTTTGTAAATCACCGTCAGTCTGTAATTCAATTTCACTCATTATTTTTTCTCTAATTTTATCATCACTATAGAAAATTTCAAAAAGATTCTGGGTATCCAGATCCTTGTATCCTTCAGCTTTTAATTTTTCAAGTATTACATGATCACTTTTTTCAGTAAGTTCACCTTCTTGTTTTTTTGTCATGTCCATAAAATCTGACAATTCTTTTTGCTTTTTCATGACTTCATAGTTTGGCTGATAAAATAATACAACATGGTATTGTATAGAAAGATGCAATGAAATTTTACAGTCATCAGCATTAGTATTTAATTTGATAAAATTTCTTCTAATACCCTCATCATTAGTGCTTGAAATACCTTCCAACGTCCAGGCCTGTAATCCGTTAGCAAATCTATTGTAAATCTGATTGATTTTCTCTACTTCAAAAGTTTCCTGTTTTTTTACAGTACCCTCCTGCATCATAACATCTACCAAATGTTTTTTTGCAATTTCCTTGATTTTTTCATGAAAAATGCTTTGAATCTGACTATTTTTTTCATTGAGTTTAATCAAAAACTCGTCGTCCGTTTTACTCCCTAATCTCATGCGATATCGTAAAATCTATTACATAAAATCTATGATCAAATCGTAAACTTCTCAGGACATTCAACATGTTCGTAATGATGCTCTGTAAATTCATCTTCAATAACATACATCACAAGTTTATGCAATTCCAATGGATGTATATCTTTTTTACATTTTAGACATTTCTTTTTTTGTCCCTGAATCATTTTTTTTAAAAAACATATGATCGCTATAAGGATCAGCGATCAACTCTAATTGATAAGAACTCAACTCTTGTCTTTACCTCATGCTATATCTTCTACGTGTACTAAAGAACAAATATGCCAACATATTCTGAAAAACATGGATTATTTCACGGCAAAAAGACTTTTCAACATGTATGGTATTACAACAGATTTTTCTGCTTTGGCACCTGATTCAATTCGTTATCCACCAAATGCAAGCATCCCAAAGGGTTTAGTAAATACACCCAAACTAAAAGAAAAGATGTCTGTTGATAATGCTGCATTAACTCCTAAACTAGAAAATTTTGTACAAATGTATCAACAGATGGCAGCAGGTCTTCTAAATATATCTCTGGATAAACTAATTCCCCCTGGACATCCAATGTATTCAAAAGAAAATTCTGTTATACTACTAAAAGAAGAAAAGGAAAAAATTCTTAAAGAAAATTTAGAATTAAAAAAGAAATTAGAAAATAAAAAATAATAATTTAAACTACAATGACATGAAAAAATCAAAAAAGAGATTATCATTATTTACACGAATTCTATCATACATAATTTTCACACCAAATTCTAAATTCTAATCGTCGTAATCGCCAAGGCGATAATGAACCATTTTCTCTTTAAATTAGTGTAAATAATTTGTCTTTAACTACAAAAAAAATTCTACGCAGGAGTAAATCCTATGTAACCGCCTGATTGTATATTTTTTTCAGCAGTAAAGATTGGTTCAAACAACGAAATCATGTAACCATCAGGATCGAGTATAATTGCATTTATTCCAGCTTCACGTTCCTGAATATCTCTATGCACTTTGATATTTTTTGATTTTAACTCTTCAACAGCAGAAGCAACATCTCCTACCAGAAGACCAATCAGAACACCGTTATCCACTGATGTACCTAAATGTGGTGATGATTCATCAGCAGGATGAAGACTAAGTAACGCACCGCCTTGTCCCAGATCAACCCAGTTTTCCCTCCTATTTTTTATTGGCATGCCTAAAATTTTATTATAAAATTCAACTGATTTATCCAGATCCTTTACTGCCAATATAACATTACCAACTTTTTTAACATTCATAAATCATCTAACAACCCCTACTGTAAATTCTTTATTACTGTACCTCCACCATAGTTTCCGTTCTTACTACCCCATTTATTTTTTGAATCTTAGTAGCAACATCTTTAATTTGGGCCAAGCTTTCAACCTGAATCACTGCTACTGCGTCAAACTGTCCGCTAACTGGAAAAGATTCGTATACTAAATTTACTCGTTTCAATCTTGCTGCGATGAGTTTTTTAGGCGATTTTACTAATACGATTGCTTTTACCAACCTAGATCAACCTCCATTTCCATTAGAGTCTCGGTTGCAACTATATCACCAATCTTTTTAAAATCCATAACAGTGGTGTTAATATCGTTAATAGAACCATGCATAAGAACACAAACATCTGCTCTGCCAGTTACTGGTAATACCTCTTTTGCTATCTTACGTTTTTTTGAAAGCAGTTCTATCACTTTATCAATTGTACCAGGCTTAATCATGATCAAACTTAGTGCTCGCATATTTCATATTGCATCTTAAAACGAATAAAGATTTAGTTTAGTCAGAAGTCTCTTGAGAACGTGCTTCTTCCAAATATGCTCTGCGTTCTTCCAATTCCTTTTCCGCATCTATTTTCAAATCATCATCAATTAGTATAATACCTGGATCATCTGGCAGCTCACCTGATTTTTTTGTTCTTTTCTTGGTTGATTTTTTTCCAGTCTTCTTAGATTTTGACTTTTCTACTTTAGTTTCTTTAGTTTTCATAAGAAATTCAGAAAATAATATGATATCTTGTATTAAAATATTATGATTTTTCATTATATTAACAAAAATTGGTGCCAGGGGCGGGACTTGAACGCGCGACAGCTCGGTCTTCAGCCGAGTGCTCTCCCAGGCTGAGCTACCCTGGCATATCGGCAATTCAAATTGTTACGAATTTAAGCTTGTCCTTTCAAAACAATAATGGCATAAATAAAATGATTGAAGATTTTTTTCAAAAAGTTTTGGAGTTAAAAAATATTCCAAGACAGGGCTGGAAAGAAAAACTTGGAATTAATAATCCAGAATCTGTTGCAGACCACAGTTATTCAACTTCAGTAATGTCAATGATTTTATCAGATTTGGAAGGATTAAACAGTGAAAAAATTATCAGGATGGCATTATTACATGATTTAGCTGAATCCGTTATTGGTGACATAACTCCAGATCATATTGCAAAAAATGAAAAAATCAGCAAAGAAGATCTTGCGATGAAACAAATTTTAAAAAACCTTCCAAGTAAAATTGCTGAACCATATTTTGAAACATGGAATGAATACCAAAAAAATTCTTCGCAGGAAGCCAGCTTAATACATGATGTTGATAAATTGGAAATGGCATTTCAAGCAAAATTTTACCAAGACAAAGGAATTTCAAAAGAAAAACTGCAAACTTTCTTCAATACTGCAAAGAAGGAAATTAAAAACAAAAATTTACGTAATATCCTTTCTAATTTTATAGAATAATATTTATCATCTAATATCTAATTTATCATTATGGGTTTTTTCAACTTTCTTGGAAAAAAGAATAACGAATCAAAAAAGAAAAACAGTAATATTAAAAAACATGTAATGCAAGTTTTAAACCCAAAAATTGCTGCAGCCGATTACTACGCTTTACCAAAGAAAAAAAAGAGTAATCGTCATCCTAAGAAAAAATCAAATAATAAAAGGCAGTCTTGAGATGATATAGCATGCAGTATTTTATGGCTCTAAAAGCTGGACAGAAACGCGTCAGCGATGCAAGAGAGTATCTTAACAAGTTTGCAAATGGCAAGGCAATGCCTGCATTGGCGCTAAAGGACAACAAAACAAATGTCTGGGAACCCGTTGGCGAAGAAAATTTGTATGCAGTTGTAAATGGTGCATCTGGATTTGTCGTAACTGATGATGGTGGCTACATTCTTGTGTTATGTGATAAAAATGGCATTGCAAAGACGATTGTCCAAGGATTGTCTGATGAAGAAAAAACCAACATCATAGACTCGCTAAAATCAGATAACATTGAAGAATATAGTGGTGAGGTTAGCCTCCCAGTATAGCTGATAATCAAATTATTTTGTCGTAACGTTTTACTTACCAATAATTTAGGTGAACATATGAAGAAATTTTCATCCGAAATAGAACTGCGCGGACATCTTATAGATTCGCTAATCCTGACAAAGGTCTTTGATGGGATTATGGATCATGGTGGCTCGTTTGAGGTTTTAGATATACAGGTAGGTAAGAAGAAGAAGGATGAAAGTTATGCAAAACTGCTTGTAACTGGAAAGAACGCAAAAAACTTAGGCACAATCTTAAACTATGTTTATCGCCAAGGTGCCACATCCAAAACTCAAAAAAATGTAATGTTAAAGTCTGCAACAAAAGATATGGTGATGCCTGATAATTTTTATAGCACCACAAATAATCCAACGCAGATTTTCCTTAACAACAAATGGATTGATGTGGACAATATGATGATGGACAAATGTATTATTATTAAAGCCAAAAAAGTAATGTGTATCCCTATTCGCCAGATAAAAAAAGGTGATAAAATTGTAGTAGGAGAAAATGGCGTCAAAATAATTCCCCCGGAAAGACCTCGAGAGGGAATGAATGTATTTGAATTTATGGGAAGCGGAAGCTCTAGTGAAAGACCAACACAGCATATAGCTAAAAAAGTTGCAGAGGATATACGACGTACCAAAAAGAACGGTGGTAAAATTGTTCTAGTTGGCGGTCCTGCAATTGTTCATACAGGTGCAACTGAATCAGTTTCAACACTTATTCGTCATGGATATATCGATGCAGTTTTGGCTGGAAATGCGCTTGCAGTTCATGACATTGAATATGCAATGCTGGGAACATCTCTTGGAATGAATATCCGTGATGGAACGCTTGCTGTAAGGGGTCATAGAAATCATATGGAAGCAATTAATGCGGTCTTTAAGGCTGGTTCTATCGAAAAAATGGTAAAATCAAAAAAGCTAACAAGAGGAATAATGTATGAATGTGTAAAAAAGAAAGTACCATTTGTTTTGGCTGGATCATTACGTGATGATGGCCCTTTGCCTGATGTGATTACCGATGTTGAGTTGGCTCAGAAAAAATACAAAGAAATTCTAAAGGGTGCATCGTTGGTCATAATGGTGGCTACCATGTTACATTCAATTGCAACTGGAAATATGCTTCCTGCTAATGTCAAAGTGATAGTTGTTGACATAAACCAGCCAACTGTTACAAAATTGATGGATCGTGGCACATGGCAAGCATTAGGAATTGTATCTGATGCTGGTGCCTTTTTGCCACTGGTTGCTAAAGAATTATAGCTTTGAATAAAACCTAAGACGGCATAAACAGACTTTCTGGATTATAGAAAAACGATACAAGGAAAATACCACCTAAAATTCCTACAATAACGCCTGTTGCCAAATACAGAAAGACCATATTCATACCTGAATTAGTGTTCCAAGCCTAATAACTTGTAAGCAGAATAATCCTAGTGAAAATCATCAATTACTGAACCCATAAAATCTTATATTTTAGCCATTTCAAGCGAGCTAACAATGACAGTAAAAACAACTGAGATTGATGGTAATAAAATACGCTATTTTGAGAAAGGAACTTCGAAGGATACGCTTCTTTTGCTTCATGGCCTTGGGGCTTCTGCGGAAAGATGGGAATATGTAATACCACTTTTTGCTAAAAAATTCAAAGTTATTGTTCCAGACCTTATTGGCTTTGGGTATAGTGATAAGCCAATGGTTGATTATACAACGGATTACTTTGCAGAATTTGTATCCAAATTTGTTAACAAAGTTGGAATTAAAGAGCTGAATGTTATTGGCTCATCGCTTGGAGGTCAAATTGCTGCTGAATCTATCATAAATCATGATGTAAATGTGAAAAAACTTGTTCTTGTTTCACCATCTGGTGTCATGAAACATTCAACACCTGCATTAGATGTATACATTTCAGCTGCATTATACCCAAATACTGATTCTGCCTTGAACGCATTCCAAGCCATGTCTGGCAGGAAGAAGATAGACGAAAAGATTGTTTCTGGATTTGTAGAAAGGATGCAATTACCAAATGCAAAAATGGCCTTTATGTCAACCCTTCTAGGACTGAGTAATTCCCAGATAATCACTGAAAAATTACAATTAATCACAATTCCAACACTAATTGTCTGGGGTGAAAATGATCCTATAATCCCTATTGAATATGCACAATCTTTTGTTTCAGGTATAAATGATTGCAGGTTTTACAAGATGACAGGATGCGGACATGTACCATATGCAGAAAAACCAAATGTATTCTTTCAAATCGTGTCAGATTTTCTTAATTAACGATCATTTTATAAGGCATTTTACCCATTGATGGTAATGGAAGGAAAGAAAAACCCATATGATCCAGCTGAATTATTCAGACAGTGGCTAGAAAATGCATCTAAGATGCAGTCTGATTTCACGAAGAATGTGAATCCGTTTCAGACAAATTTTCAAAATCCCTTCAATCTGCAAAATATGATGCCAAACTTTCTCTCATGGGGTGCTTTCAAGACTAGTGTTGGCAGCAATGGGAGGATTTCAATTCCTGAGGCAGAAAGGCAGGCTCTTAGTATGAATGAAGGCGATTTAGTACAAGTTATTGTTATTCCAGTCAATCCTAAGAATAATTGAAATGGTAGTAAATGGTAATAAATGGTTTTTATTACCACTAGATATATATAACAACCCCAATTATAGCACACCATGAGTAACGAATCAAACAATAATGTCAAGAATGACGTTTTCTCAAGTGTAGAAGAAACTGTCGAAAAACAGGTTAAATCTGCTGAGAAATCATTCCCAAACTACCAAACATCTGTTACAAGCTTACAGCAAGAATACACTGAAGCATTTCAGAACATTGTAGATTCAACTATTGCTTTGCAAAGAGAATTTGCAAACAAGACCGGAATCAACACTGCACTTCCAGAAGCAACAGAAAATGCTGTAAACAAAACAAACGAGCAGATTAACAAGGTTCAAGATGTTCAAAACAAGATAGCACTAGCAACAATTGATGCTACCCGACAGAATATCAAGACCTTCAACGAGAATGCAAAGGCTTTTGCTGAACTTAACAAAGGTGTATTGCAATCTTGGTTAACCGCATTCACACCAAAATACTAGTGTGAATGTCACCTTTTTTTATTTATGACCTTTCTTTGAGCCACTTGCCAAGCTCTGGTAAAACGGTTTTTTGACTGAATGAACTAGCTATCATTCCAACATGTCCAGTAGGATATAATTTCAATGTCTTGTCAGTACTTGAAACTGCATAATGTAAAGGCATACTGCATTCTGGAGAAACTAAATGATCACCAATAGCAACCTGGGTAAAAACCGGCATATTGAGATTTTTTAATGAGACATGCTTATTCCCAACATACATCTTATTTTGTATCAATAAGTTATCTTGATAAATATCCTTTATCCACTGTGAAAAGCTCGCCAGGAATAGGCGGGGTTTCATCCAACCATTTTTCGATTTTAAGGAAACTGTCAACATATTTTTCATTATCAATATTATTCAAAAATTTTATGTATTTTTCAACACCCTGCTCAAACGGCTTCAAAATTGAAAAACAGAAATAGATGAACTCTGGCGGCATATTTCCCACCGTATCAACCAATTTATCAACATCAAAATATTTTGCAATGTTACTCACCACTGTCGTATCCTTCCAACCATCAATTACTGGTGCAGTTGCGATTAAATTTTTGACCCTTTCTGGATGAAGTGATGAATATACAGTTGCTAATGTTCCACCTGTACAATAACCCTGAATTGATACCTTGTCCACATTAGTTTCATCGCAAATAAAATCCACACAGTTATCCAAGTAACGATTTACGTATTCGTCAAACCCTAGAAATTTATCAATCTTAGATGGTGTTCCCCAATCAATCAAATAAACATCAAATCCTTGCTCAAGCAAGTTTTTTACCCAGCTTTTCTTTGGGTCAATATCAAAAATGTGATACCTGTTAACAACTGCATATGAGATAAGTAATGGTGTACGAACTTGCTTTGATGTAAGCGGCTTGAAATGCAGTAAGCGCATTTTATCTTCCTTGTATGCGACATCAAATTGTGTTGAACCTAACTTAACCTCATGTGGCACAGAGGCTTTCATTGGAGCCTCTGTAAAGTTACGGCTAAAATTTAGAAAATCGCCGATGATTTTTGGGTTAAATTTATTTTCTGACATTTTTTCAAGCTTTCTTTTTAGATGACTCTAGCTTTGAAATTCGATTCTTCAGATTATGAAGCTCCTCATAGATTTCCTCTATCTCCTCCTTGGTTGGCAAATTAGCAGACTTTAACATTACATCAGTTATTGCATTCCATCTTTTCAGAAGATCAAGTTCCGTCGAAATAAGACTGTTATAATTTTCTGAGAATTTTTTAGAATCAAATAATCCAGTAAAATTATTCTCAAAAATGTCAATCCAAACTCTTTTGTAAGCTTCAAGACCCTCCTCATTTTGCGGTATTTTAGTTATCCTTGATGATACTTCTTTTTGAGCGCCAGTCCACGTGTCAGCTAATTGTTTATAGTATTCAATTAAAAAATTATTAAATTCTACAATCTCCTTATTTGCCTCAGTTAGTTCGCTTGTAATTTTCTTCAAGTTAGATGAAAGATTACGCAATGGTCCAACAGCAGAAAGTGTTGTAGGTTTGGATGACATCATTGCAATCATATCGGACCAAAACATCGCTGTTTTTTTATAATAATCAGTGATGTTAGATTCATTTTCCATGTAATTATCCATAAATAGATCGCAATAAATAGATCGCATCAGATCGTTAACTATGGATTATGAAAATCTGTGTACGTTAGTTCAGAAAATTGATTCCAAGGTTAGATTTGCAGGTGTAATTAACTCAAAAGGCAGGCTAGTTGCTGGTGGTATGACACCAAGTAAAAAACAGCTTGGAGATAGGAAAAGAGACGAAATGCTCTACATGGAGCTTGCACTAAGAGTTAAGATGAGACGTGAATTTGACGATGATCTTGGAAAAGTAAAGTTCTCCATGTCATTTAGAGAAAAACTCATTGTGATGAGCTTTCCTATGGAAAATGATGTATTAATGGTATCATTGGAAAAAAAAACTCAGTTTGAAAATATTGCTCACAGTATTTTAAAATTGGCTGAAAAAATATAATACACTGCCATATGGACAAATCATGGAACCGCTAAATCTTGCCGTAATTGTCAAATTAGAGCCCGATTTTTCTGAAGGAAATGTAAGCTACAAGCCTGATGGTACGCTCAATAGAAATGAAACAAAAAGCACACTAGGTCCTCACAGTGGAATAGCTGCTAAAGCTGCATTTTATGCCAAGGTCAGGTACGGTGCAAAGATTTCTGTTTGTTCAATGGGCCCACCATGGGCGGACATAGCTTTGCAGCAAGCTCAGCAAACTTGTGATGCAGATGTACTTCATCTGTATAGTGATAGAATTTTCGCAGGGGCAGACACACTAGCAACTGCCGAGACTCTAAAAACAGGCATAGAAAAAATGCAAGGAAAGATGGACATTGTGTTTTCTGGACACAGAGCCTCTGATGGTGAGACGGGCCAGACAGGTCCACAAACTGCATGGAAGCTAGGATTCACATTTATTGGAAATGTCATTAGTTATGATGTAAATTTAGAAAAAAGAACCGTTGTGGCCAAGTGTTTGCTGACCTTAAATGGCGTACCAAATGTTATCGAAGAAATCGAAGCTCCGCTTCCAGTCTTTCTCACAATTGATCCTTCCTACAAATCAAATTTCACTACTGTTTCTCAGAGAATCGCTTTTGAAAAATATCAAAAAGAGGCTTACGAGAGAGCCAGAAATTTCAAGCAATCCCTCAAAGTTTTCAATATTGATGAGCTTGGTGTTGATAAAACATTAGTAGGGCTTGCCGGCTCACCAACTATAGTATACCAAGTAGAGCGCATACCAAAAGGAAAGGCCACAAGACAGGCCGAGGTTTTTGATGGTTCAAATTCAGAACACATACGCAAAGTTGTTGCTAAGATGAGAGAGGCGCTCTCTGCGATGGTGATTAAATGACTGAAGAAAACTATCGCCATGTTTATGTTGTAATCGAACACATTGATGGAAAGCTTCTTCCTGTAAGTCTTGAAATGCTTGGAGAGGCAAGAAGACTATTTGATGATTTCAACGCAAGGTATTCATCAAATGAAAAAATAGTTGCAGTAATCTTAGGGAATAATATTAAGGATTTTTCTAAAGAGTTGATTGAATATGGTGCAGACGCAGTAGTTTGTGCTGATCATCCAGAGCTAAAAGATTTGAGAAACACAATTCATACCAAAGTAATTAGCCAAATTGCTTTAGACAAAGAGATCGCGTCAAGGATTGAGCCAGATTATGCCAAAGAATTCAAAAAACCGCGTTACATATTTTTTGCAGCAGACAGCATTGGCAGACATTTATCATCTACCGTACTAGTAGAGTTAGAGTCAGGTCTTGCTTCGGATATTAACAAACTCGTAATTCACGATATGACGGTAACACATCAAATTAAGACAGAAGGTAAACCAACTCTCTTCAAAAAAACTCTAGAAATGTACAGACCGGATTTTTCAGGATTTTTGTGGACAACAATTCTTTGCCTCAATAACACAACCCCATCAATAAAGCGTGAATACTATCCTCAAGGTTGTAGTATCATACCTGGTGTTTTTGAGCCCATCAAACCAGACCCAAAAAGGAGTGGAGAAATAATATTTTATGAACCAAAAATAGAAGAAAATGATCTTAAAGTAAAAGTTCTAAGTCATAAAATTGTCAAAAGTGAGGTTGACTTTGAAATTCGCAAAGCCGTTGTAAGCTTTGGACGAGGAATCAAAGATGCCCCAGATGAAAACATAAAGCTTGTAGTTGAACTTGCCAAACAACTAGATGCAGAGATAGGAATTTCGTTACCAATTTCAAAAAAGCTGCTGCCTGCAAGCCAAGCAATCAGCTCGACTTACATGATTCCAGCTAGAGTGATTGGAACGAGTGGAAGTAAAATAAGTCCGATGCTTTATGTGGCAATTGGAATAAGTGGAGCGATGCAGCATATAGCAGGCATGCAGGATTCAGAGTTTGTTGTTGCAATAAATCCAGATGAGAATTCGCCAATAAAGAATGAATGTGATATTTTCATCAATGGAAGGATGGAAGATGTTATACCACTATTAGTTGAAGAGCTCAAAAAACAACAACAAGTTGTACAGGCTGGATGATTTAATGGAAAAGTATGACGTAGCTATCATTGGTGGTGGTTCAGCTGGCTTGGCTGCACTAAAACAGTTATCAACTTTGGGCAAACAGGCAGTCCTACTTGAGGCAGGTAAAAAGGTAGGTGTAAAAAATATTTCTGGTGGAATCCTTTATTCAAAAAAACCAAACAAGGGAAGAGTCTACAATGTAGAAGATATTTACGGACAAAACTTTGTCGATGAGGCACCACTGCAAAGAAAAATTACAAAGTATCTTCTGCACGCAACTTCAAAAGACAAAGTTTTTTCTATGGATCTCACAGCAGCGCATGAATACCAATCAAATTTTGGTTACTCAGTTCTTATGAACGAGCTAAATGCCTGGTTTGCACAAAGTGCTGATGAAAGTGCGCAAAAATGTGGCGGTGGAATAGTTCCTGGCGTTCATGTAAATAACATTTCTTGGGATGATGAAAAAGAAAGAACAATAATTCAGACTGATGAGTTAGATGAGTTTCAAGTAAAGGCAGTAATAGCGGCTGATGGTGTAAACTCCGAAGTTGCACAGATTACCCGTGCAAGACCAAAATTTTCAGCAGTACAGTTGTATCAAGGTGTTAAAGCTATTGTAAAATTACCTGAAGATATAATTAACGAGACATTTGCAATCGGAGCGGATGATGGAGAAGCTCATCTTTTTGCAGGCGACATCACACTAAACCATCTAGGAGGCGGATTCCTTTACACAAACCGCGACACCTTATCAGTTGGTGCAGTATATCACTTTGACTCTCTTTTAGACAGTCCAATAGAGCCCAATACACTGCTAGACGCTTTGTTAAAAAATCCAATGATTACTGAGTTAATCAAAGATGAGGTACCGGTAAGGGGAAAGATTGACAAGACCTTAGAGAAGGAAAAACAGATGCAGATCCGTTTTGCTGTAACAAAGCTGATAAAAACTTGGTATGAAATTCGTGATGTGTATCTTTCTTCAAGCAGAAGGAAAGAGCTGATCAAGACTGGAAAATTTAACTCTGAGGATGAAATCAAATCAAAATTATCTGAGACTCGCGAAAAGATGTCATCTCAGTACGGAATCCAGTTTAAAACAGATTATGTTGAGGATGAATACGGCGCAAAATTAATTCCTGACGGAAAACGCTGTAGAATGAAAAAACCCTACCACAAGAATGTCTTGTTTGTAGGTGATGCAGCCGGCAGAGGAGTTTTTGTCGGTCCAAGAATTGAAGGTCTTAACGTAGGAATTGATGATGGAGTACGAGCTGCCAACGCGATTGCGAGGGCATTAGAAAAGAATAATTTCTCTCAAGGTTATCTTGGTGAATATTACACAAAATCAATTGAAGAAAGTCCATACACAAAAGACATGAAAGAGATTGACAAAGAATATCTGAAAATCTTTATTGATGCCACAAAAGATGTGCCGAAAGACATTTTGAGTGCAAAGCACAGCCTAGTCCTAAAACTCATGTCAAGCGGGCAATTAGAAGTATGGCAGCAAAGTTTGTAAATGTTTTAGGCTATGAGCGTCTGCTTCCAGTGATAGAATCACAAGAAAGCTATGTAAAAGTACCAACCGAGCTTGCCGAACGAAGTGGAAAGACCATTTCTTCATCCTACACGCCTTCTATTCCATTACTTGCAGATCGTATTGCAAAGCTGAATTATAATGATGATAAAGTTTCTCATATCAAAGTACTAAACCCCAATAGTGATTTTATGAAAAAGTTAGTTATGTTGTGTCCAACTAAATGTTATAGTGAAGAAAATGGTCAAGTTACGATACAGCATGAGGGGTGTATTGAATGTGGAACATGTTCTGAGCAAACTGATTGGAAACATCCACGAGGAGAAAAGGGAATAAACTATCGATATGGATAAACAAGTACTAAACCATAATAATGATTTTATAAACCAAGATTTTTTTTCAAAAGGGTTAATGTTAATTCTGGGTCTGCCTTTCCGTGTGTTTTTTGCATAACTTTTCCTACCAAAAAGTTAACTATATCAGGATTTTGTTTTGCGTCTTCTACTGCTTTTACTTCTTCGTCTAAGACTTCTGTTATAATGTCAGATAATGTAGCTTCATCTGAAACGTGACCCAAATCAAGATCCTCAATTATCTCTGATAATTGTTTTCCATTTTTTATAACCTCATCCAGAGCTAATTTTGCAGAGGCTCTGGTAATCTTATTTGATTTGATGTATTCAACTAAATCTGAAATATGATCTCCTTCTAGTTTTGACATTTCACGCTTTTCACGTGTATCAAGCAATCCCATAATATCTGTAGTAATCATATTTGCGATATCCTTTGCATTAGTTTCGTTGTTTGCCTTTTCAAAAAGTTCAGAAAAGTACCTGTCTGAAGATAAGATGCCTGCAACCTGTGATGTAATACCATATTTTGAAACGTATCGTTCCTTCTTGGAACTGATGCTTTCAGGCATATGTACTTGCAATTGATTTTTTGTGTTATCATCAATTCTAACCCATGGTATGTCTGCCTCCAGATGATATCTGTATTCAGCCTCTTCTTCCTTTGTTCTTGCTGAAACAGTGATTTTTCGTCCCTCATCCCAATGCCGAGTTTCTTGAATAATCTCGATTTTTCGTTCTGCAAGACTCTGCTGCCTTGTTATTTCAAAATGAACAGCTTTCTCTAAATCATGAAATGAACCGATGTTCTTTATTTCAACTTTTGAACCCCCCTCAATTGACACATTAGCGTCTGCACGCATTGCACCTTCTAGCCCGGGATCTGACACATTCAAATTTTCGAGCAAGTCTGAAAGTATGTTCAAAAATTCTCTAACTTGGTGAGGAGTTTCAAAATCTGGCTCGGTTACAATTTCAACTAATGGGGTTCCAGCTCTATTGTAATCAACTAGTGTGAGTTTAGTTTTTTCAGTGGCACCTTCGTAAATTAGTCGTCCAGGGTCTTCCTCCAATTGTATTCTTCTAATTTTTATCTCCTTATCTTCTACTGAGATTTTACCTTCCCAACCAATGCTTGTATTTCCATATGCATTAAGCTGTGTAATTTGGAAGTTTTTTGGCAAGTCAGGATAAAAATAATTTTTCCTAAAAAATGCAATTTTGTTTGGAGTTTTGCAATCAAGTGCCATTGCAATCAGTGTTGCTTTTTCAACAGCTTTTTTATTCAGTAATGGCAACGAACCTGGAATTCCCATGCAGACCGGACAGATGTTTGTATTAGGTTCAAATTCCCTGTAATCAGCTTTACATGGACAAAACAACTTGCTTTCAAGCTTTGTTAGCTGGCAATGTATCTCAAGACCTATTTTTGTCACTATACTGGCACCTCTGGTAAATCTACAGTTTTTTCTAATGCATATGCAGTCTGTAACAATGAATGTTCCTCAAGACGATTTGCCATTATTTGAATTCCTATGGGCAATCCGTTTGTAATTTTGTATGGTACTGATATTGCTGGAATTCCAGTAAGATTGGCGGTAACCGTATTAAAATCAATCATCATAAATGNTACAGGGTCCTGAATTTTTTCACCAAATTTGAACGGTTGAATAGGAACGGTAGGTGAAATTAGAAAGTCAAATTTCTCAAATACATGATTTATTTCAGCAATAAGTTTAGATTTAACTTTCAATGCTTTTAGAAAATATTTCCCAGCATGTCCGGCAGATGGTACAAAACCACCTAAGATCATTCTTCGTATAACTTCAGGGCCAAATTTGCTCCTTGCTTGTGATATGTATGAATTAAATTCAAATCCTGATGAATCGAACTCATATCCATATCTTATATTGTCATATCTTGCGAGATTACTTCCTGCTTCTGTTGATGTTATAGTGTAATATGCAGCGACAGTNTAAGGAACCATTTGTAATGATACATGTTCGCAGTTTGCCCCGAGCTTTTCAAATGTCTTAACTGCGTCATTGGTAGCGTTCGCTACCTCAGCACTAAGTCCTTCAGAATTTGTCATTTCTGTTACTATTCCAATTTTTTTTCCGCTTACCCCGATATCAATATCTCTCAGATAGTCTTGATTTTTGTTATCTATCGTAGTGTTATCATTAGAATCAATTCCAGAAATAATGTTTAGTAAGAATGCAGAATCCTCTACAGTTTTTGTCATAGGTCCGATTTGTTCAATACTATTAGCATATGAAACAAGACCGTAACGACTTACTAACCCGTATGTTGGTTTTAATCCAACCACAGAGCAAAAACTTGCTGGGTTTCTAATTGAACCGCCTGTATCTGAACCTAATGATGCAATACATTCATTTGCAGAAACAGACACACCGCTTCCACCAGAAGAACCACCTGGAACATAATCAATATTCCAAGGATTTCTACTTGGTCCATAAGCACTATACTCGGTACTTAGACCCATTGCAAACTCATCCATATTCGTCTTTCCAATTATTATCGCATCTTCAGAATTTAGTTTACTAATTACGGTGGAGGTATATGGAGCAATAAAATTTTCCAAAACTTTTGATGCACAAGTAGTTTTTGAGCCTTCGATGCACATATTGTCTTTAACAGATATAGGCATTCCATAACATTTCCCAACATTCTGATTAGATTTTATTTTGGTGTCAATCTCTCTTGCATTTTTTATTGCTAGATCATTTACACGTAAGAATGCATGAAGTTTTTCATCGACCTGACTTATCCGCTCAAGTGATTTTGAGGTAAATTCTTCTACAGTAAATTCACCATTCTTTATACTATTTACATAATTTAATGCAGAAATTCCTAAATCCAACTTAATTCAGCTTTGGAGCCTTTACATATTTTCCTTGATAGCTCTTCAGAAATTTTAATAAATTTTTGTCATATGGGTTATGTTTATCATCTCTTAGTTTATCTAAATCAGTTTCTTGAACAGTGATTTCTTCGGATTCAACATTTGCATTATCTAGAATATCAAAATATTCAAGCATTTTTTGTACTCTTTTAATATGAGCAGTATGGTCTTCAAGATCAATTTTCATTAATTTTGCAACATTAGAAATCTCTTCTTCGGTAACCAAGCTTTTCACCTATGGTGTTAATCTATCAACATCTCTAGGATAAAATGTTGTATCACGAATGTTTTCTATGCCTGTAAGCGCCATCATTAATCTTTCAAGACCAATTCCACATCCTGCATGTGGTGGAACACCATAATCAAAAACATTCAGATGATAACTAAATGTATCAATCTTCATACCTTTGTTTTTCATTCTATCCTCAAGCTCCGACTTTTTTTCAATTCTAGTGCTGCCAGAAGAAATTTCTAAATCACCATACATCAAATCAAATGACTCTGAGATTTTTGGGTCATCTTTGCTTACCTTCACGTAAAATGGTTTTGGGCCAGTAGGCCAGTCTTTGATAAAGTAAAAACCAGTTATTCCAATTTTGTTTAATTGTGCTGGATACAGATCGTCACCCCATTGACTCGTAGCGCCTGTAGCCTGAATTTTTTCTAATAAATCAGTGTAAGTATATTGTGGAATAGTATCTGAGATCGTAGGAATTGTAAATTCAACATCATCATTATCTTTAGAAAACTCCTGTAATGTCAGAATTGTTTGTTTTATGATTTGTTCAATTCTTTTCATCACATCATTATAATCAACATATGCTTCCTCAAAATCGATAGATATAGCCTCTGAGAGGTGTCTATTCGTTCTTGATGGTTCAGCCCGAAAAATTGGTGCGATCTCAAACACCTTCTCAAAACTCATTGTTAATTGTTCTTTATACAGCTGTGGGCTTTGAGCTAGAAATGCTTCCTTATTATAATAAAAAATTGGAAACAACGCAGCACCACCCTCTGTGGCAGTAGCGATCATCTTTGGAGTGTTGATTTCAGTAAAATTATGATCATAAAAATATTGGCGGATTGATCTAAGCACATTACTTCGTGCATTGAAAACATTCTGTAACACACTTCGACGTAAATCAATTGCCCTGATCTCAAGTCGTGTATCAATATTTTTGATAGTCTTTGCATAAGGATCAAACGGAGGTATCTTCTCAACAGAAGAAAATATCCGAAGATCTTTTGGTATTATTTCAACTCCATTCGGTGCTTTTTCAGAAGTCTTTACTGTTCCGATCAAGCCAACAGAAGAATGTTCTTTTAATTTGGATAAATTTTCAATTAGATCGTCCGGACTGGATCCCTTTTTCGCAACTATTTGAATTTCGCCCATTTTATCTACAATTGTTAAGAATGTGATGTTGCCGTGACTTCTTACACTTGAAATCCATCCCATTACAGTGACATCTGATTCTGCCAATGACGGATCTAATTCTGTTGAATAATGACTTCTACGCCATTCTCCCAATTCGGTCTCAACCATTACTCTTCTTTTTAAATTTGAGTATTTATTATGATTTTTTTAGTAATTGTTAGTTAATTGTGAAATTGAGGTTTGGTGTAACTGAAACCATTGTGCTTGAACCATCAAAATAGGTTGAGATTGTTTTTAATTTACTCAGATACACAAAATATTTTCCATCCTTATTTAATCCACCAGAAGTTTTCAACATCTTATGCTCTTGAAGAAATTGCAATCTTCGGTAAACTGTACTGATAGGAATATTTGTTACTTTAGCAATTTCAACAGCTGTTTTAGGTGTTTCAATAATTGACGAGACTATTCCCATACAAAATTGATCAGATAAAATTTGGAGAAAAATCTGTTTTCTTGTATCATCCTTAATCATAGTTGATGATGCTGAAATTTGCAATAAGGGATTGCTGTCACACCACTATAAATTAGTTACATGATTTATCCACTGTGCTTATTAATCATTAAAAATTTTTTACTTATTTTTTTATTAAAAACTGCCACTAAAGATGTTGACATAATATTACAATTGAATAGATGATAGTCAATTTTCATACATCTCAGCCATACGTTTTGACACATAGTTTCATATGGGCATGTACTAAAGTAATATTCTAATTGATATCAGTAGCAACACTGGGTTCACATTGCGCACTTCAGCTCTTAAAGGGCGCAAAGGATGAAGGACTTGAAACACTTCTAATATGTGAAAAAAAACGAGAAAGTCTTTACAGACGCTTCAAATTTATTGATGAATTATTGCTTGTAGATTCATTTTCAGAAATACTTGAACAAAAATGTGAATCTGTTCTTCAGAAAAATAACTCTATTTTAATTCCACATGGAACACTAATAGCACAAATGAATTCTGAACAAATTGAATCAATCAGGACACCAATTTTTGGAAATAAACATATCTTACGTTGGGAATCTGATCGAATGTTAAAAGAACAATTGATGAAGGAAGCAAAGCTTGAAACACCAAAATCTATACCAAATCCTAAAGAGATCAATAAGCTTGTTATTGCAAAAAGACATGGGGCGGCCGGTGGTAAAGGATATTTTCTTGCTTCTACTGAAAAAGAATACAACGAAAAGCGCGATCAATTAATCAAAGAAGGAATAATCAATGGAGACAGTGATTTATACATTCAAGAATATACTTCGGGTGTTCTAGCTTACTTGCAGTTTTTTTACTCCCCACTAAAACAAGAACTTGAATTTTTTGGAGTTGATAAAAGACANGAATCTAACATTGAAGGTTTAGCTAGAATTCCAGCTGAAAATCAGCTTAACATGGAAAAATCTACATCGTTTAATGTTATTGCAAATAGTCCACTTGTATTACGTGAATCATTATTAGGTGATGTATATACAATGGGAGAAAATTTTGTAAAGGCGTCTACAAAGCTTGTTCCGCCTGGAATGAATGGACCATTTTGTATAGAAGGTGTATACGATGAAAACGCACATTTTAGTGCATTTGAATTTTCAGCTAGAATTGTAGCTGGAACAAACATTTTCATGAATGGTTCACCCTACACAACTTTAATTTTTGATGAGCCGATGAGTATGGGACGTCGTATTGCTAGAGAAATTAAACAGGCGGATGCAAAAAATCAACTAAAAAATATTACAACATGATTTTAAAAACTAAATAAAATATGATAGAGCATTTCTTGAATCCTATTCTCTATTATTAGAATAGTAAATAATCAGTATGTCTATATACATTATTAATGAGTTAAATGATAATGCAGCATAAAATTACTCTTCCGCAACTAAAAAAATATGATATAACTCAAAAAGTTATTGAGGCTTTAGCAGATGCTGAATCGAGAGCAATTATTTTTTCAATCATACGCAAAGGTAAAACGGCATCTAACCTTTCTACATCATTAAAAATTCCACTAAGTTCAGTTTATAAAAAATTATCAGATTTAGAAAATTTAACGCTGGTACAAGTAGAAAAAACTATTTTATCAGAAAAAGGAAGGCGTTTCAAGGTTTATCGAAGCAGAATCAACAAGGCTGAAATATCTATTAAAAAACCAGAGCCAAAGCTTTCACTATCTGCTAACTGATTTTTATGAGAGGCTTACTTCCAAAACCAACCCTGCTTGAGCTTGATGAATATGATATTAAACAGCGTATTATAGAGGCGCTTACAACTACTTGTTCACATGCTGTATTGTTTTCGATTGTAAATGCTGAAAAAGATGCAATAAAAATAGCTGGTGAGTTACAGATTTCATTATCAGCCGTTTACAAAACCCTATCAAATCTAGAAAAATTATCTTTGGTAGAAATTCAAAGATTTAAAATTACAAATGAAGGNAAAAAAATTAAGATGTATCGCAGNAGGATTAAAAAAGCAAATATTTCTNTTAATGAAAATAATTCACAAGTATTACTTTATCCAAATAATGATTAAAAATCAATTCAATTTGAATTAGTGGCAAGGAAATCCTGCTGCATGTCTCATATCATGAGTAAGTTCGTGCAGAAACTGATCGGCAAAAGCTGATTCACCATAGAATATACTAAAAATATGACCTTGATCGAATCCAACAACAAACAATCCAATGATAAACACTGTAACAAGAATGGCCAAAGCAACCTTTGGAACAGTATTAAAGATCTTGGTTGATTGCACTAAAAATGACATGTTATCATGCGTACGAAATTGATATTTAAGTTATCATAATTAATTATAAGATAACTCATTTTGGAATAATTTAGATCTAATCTAATATCGATCATAAAATATGACTAAATTCCATAAATGATTTATCAAAAATATTTACCTTAATATTAATAATTTAAAAATAGATACAATTGCCAAAAATAGAAATACAAAAACAAGATTCTGTTAAGCTTTACAAGATAAGAAAAACGTTACAAGAGCTTTCAAAATTCACAGGACGTGGAAC
>JGI11931J13222_1000005_pt1 | contig 23975 bp, 10 predicted proteins | sample DeeseametaMP0204_FD_13222 | JGI IMG/M metagenome (IMG submission 13222) | reverse complement strand
ATTCATAAGCGAGGAGAACAGATCTTAAAGCTTATTAAACACTGGGATAAAGATTTAACTAATCTGATGTTTGCTGAAAACATGTTTTTGGATTATGACATGGATACCTTAAAGCAGGGATTGGCCTCAATTCTAGATTCAACAAAGCTCAGTATTGTCTGGGACAGGCATTTGAACGGTATTATTGTTCAAAATTCAACTTCGACCCCGATAATAACATTTACTCTTTCTCCATTAGGAGATAATAAAATACAGTCATTGGAGCTATTAGGGTAACGCCAAGCCCTCCGCTCCGTCATCTAATCATCAATAAGAAATATACAGTGACGACCTAATTCACTTAATGAGCAATCAGGTCTTACAGCAGTTTGTAATCAATGACGCTTAGCATCACATTAATTTACAAATCAAATAGCTCTCTATCAGCTTTCTTTTCGAGATGCTTATCAAGTAACTGGCTCAACCGTTCTTGAGGCATCTCACCAGTCTTTAACATCTTCATAACAACACCTCCAATCAGTATTTTTCGTTTGGTATCTTCCTTGCGCTTCTTCTGGTTTTCTTTTGCTTTTAGAATCTGTATTTGAGCGTTCAGCTCTTCTCGTCTTTTAGTGAGCTGGTCAAGCTTTGATGTCGTCATAGCGCATCCTTTCATTTTGAAAATTTTCTTGTATAGTGTCCGAAGGACAAAAGCCCCTCTGGCGTATGAAGAGCGCACTTATACATTGCAAGCAATGTGTGCGCCCTACGGGGTTCATTCTGGCTACGCCCGCGTGTTGCAAGCAACAAAGAGGGATTACTTTGGCAATTTATCACTGTAGCGTCAAGATCATTGGCCGGTCACAAGGCCGATCAGCCACTGGCGCAGCAGCCTACAGGGCAGGTGAAAAAATTAAAGATGAGCGCACAGGGCTTGTCCATGACTACACTCGCAAAAATGGTGTAGATCATGTTGAGATTTTTTCGCCAGCTAATGCCCCAGATTGGGTACATAATCGCTCAGAACTTTGGAACCACGTTGAACACAAAGAAAGGCGCAGTGATTCACAGCTGTGTCGTGAAGTTGAAGTAGCTCTACCATGCGAGCTAACACCTGATCAAAACTTAAAATTGATTCGTAGTTTTGTGCAATCTCAATTTGTCGACAGAGGCATGATTGCAGACCTCGCTATTCATCACGCCAAGGGGGACAACCCCCACGCTCATATTCTCCTGACCACACGAGAGATTACCCCTCAAGGCTTTGGTCAAAAAAACCGAGACTGGAACAAGACAGAAGTCTTGGAAGACTGGCGAAAATCATGGCAGGAGCACGCCAACACAGCCCTTGAGCAGGCAGGGCATGAAGCACGCATAGATCACCGAACCCTTGAAGCACAGGGGATTGAACGAATCCCACAGATTCATATAGGGGCAAAGGTGATTGAAATGGAAAAGCGAGGCATTCGAACCGAGCGAGGTGCAATGGCTTTGAGTATTGACCAAGCCAACAACAAGATCATTGATCTAGAGGACTACAGGGAGGCGCTTGAACGTGAGTACCATCGAGAACTTAAAAACATCACGAACGCCAGAGCAGTTGGCGGATCAGATCGAGCCTATGGCTCAAGCCATGGCGACTCTGGCCGAAACTGCCACACACCAGATGCAGCAGTACATCAGGATCAGCGAAGACCAGGTGAAGACCTGGACGCAAGCACAGATCAACATGGCGAACGAGTGGGAGCAGGCCGCCAAGACCTTGAAGGGAGCCGCCCACGAGCTGACCAACGCCACCAATCAGGCTTTGAGCCTGTCTCGACACATTCAACTCAAGCAAGTACTGATCTCACTCTTGAGTTCAATCGCAGCTATGGTGGTGCTTATGAGCGGATTATTGATCTGGCTCGAACCACAGGTGATCACCAAGGACGGGATCAGTTATCTGGTGTTCCAGATCAATCACTCGACCACACCTACCAAACAGTAAAACGTCAGCTCACCGCCATGGGTATCAAACTCTACGAGATCAGTGTTAAAACCGCCAAGCGCCTGATCACTCGTGAATGGAACCTTGATCAAGTTTTGAAATTTATTCCATGGCTTAAACGTGAAAACGCCATGGGGGCTGATATCTACGTGAGGCCAGCAGGCAAAGATAACCAAGGACTAACCCTTGTGCATGGCATGAATCGCACTCAGGTCGAGGCATTGAAGCGAGATAAGTTCGAACCAGCCCTAGTGCTTCAAACCAGTCCAGAGCGATTTCAGGCATGGGTGAAACTCACTGATAAAATCCTGTGCGAAAGGTCAAGCGAAGCACTGAGCAAAGCCATAGCAGCCAAATACGGCCAAGGTGTAGCTCAAGCCACCAGCTCAGATTCTGGTTATCTGGCCGGATTTTTAAACCGAGATTCAGAGCTAGAAACCTCCAGAGGCCAGAATCCACGGGTGTTGTGTCTTGAATCAACTGGTCAAAAAGCAAGTTATGGTGAAGCTTTTACTGATTTTGTGATTGAGAAGGTCAGGAAAGAGCAAGCTCGTGAAGAGAGTAAAATACGCTTAAATCAAGCCATAGAAGGCGCTGAAAGCTATCTTGGAGATAAGTTGGTGCATAGGTACCAGAAATATTTTAAAGTGTCACTAGATGGCTTAAATCGCCAAATTGATCAAGAAACACTTGATACCATGATTTGCATCAAGATGGCCAAGGCCAGATTCAAGCCGCAGGAGATCATTGAAGCTCTGCAAAAAGCCAGTCCAGAAGCACCTTTGCGCCAGATTGCTGGTGATACCCAGTACAGCACCTCACTGGTTCAACGCGTATTTGAAGATCCAGTGATTCAAAAAGAGATCCATCAATCCAAATTCCGTTCAATGGGATTGAGCCGTTAAGGTTGCGGATGATTAGACTGAACACTTTCGATGTAAGCCTTGAGAACATTGTTCATTCTGGTTTGATACCCACTGCCGGTGGCTTTGAACCAGTCAATCACATACTCATCATAGCGAACTGTGAGTAATTTCTTTTTGGGCAATTCAAGATCAACCCGTTTCAAGGTCTCAAATGCATTTGCAGGGATGTCTGAGTAATCAATATCTGAATCAGACATGGCATCAAGTTTTTCCAATTGATCTTTCAAACTCATCTTGCTCACGTTTATTCCCCTTTCTCATTGAAATAATTCTGACGTGCTCATCTCGCCATGTATGGACAATCACCACCAAGCGATTTACAAGCAAGCCGTAGGTGATGTATCGCTTTTCACCGTATGCATAACGATTATCTTCAAACGTGATGACATCATCATCAAAAACAAGCTTTGCAAACTCAAACGACAAGCCATGTTTTTCAATGTTGCTTTGGTTCTTGGTTTCATCCCATTCAAATAACATCCCTACTCCTCATGCCTTTTCATATAGTGTAACTACAAATGTAGTTACAAATCAAGAGTATGTTATCTCGTTGTATTCGAAAGGATATTGCGAGTTTGTCTCGCCTTTTCACCCCTGCGAAGCACAGGGGCAGCGTGTCAAATTTCAAAGACTAGCGCACTTCGTTTGCTGTTTCCCTCAGCTTGCTTTTGCCATGGTGCTTTGCACCGCAAAAGACAACCTTCGGGAAATTTGATCTCAAGGCCGTCGCTAGGAGTCTTAATTACAACGGATGAATTTTTTCTCCAAAACTCGATTTATATATCTTATTACAATGTCTGAATGCATTGTTTTAACATCAAGCAGGTTTTTGAAACGTTTTGATGACTTGAAAACCGAAGAGGTAGGAATCTTTAATTAGGATGGATGAATTTCTTTTGGATATTCATCGTTAGGTATCTTATTAGATAGGATGAACATATCACTTTAAAATCATCAAAAATTTCTAAAAATATCTTAGTTAATCAACTTTGAATAAGGTTAATTATTAGCCAGCTTTTGGATGCTTGATTGAATGGAGATTGCTGGAAGTTTTACCCAAGATTATCCACCAAAATTGTGGATAGATTCAAAAAAGATTAGCTAAAAAACATTATGCAAATTCTACTCCATTGAGAGTAAAAATTTTGGTTATGCACATATCCACAAGAGCGGCTCTAGTGTTAAATATAGTTATATAAGAGTTAGTATAGTGTTACGCAAAAAAAAAGCCTCTGTGATGACCACTATTAGGGCATTTGAAAATTTTACTATTCCTAGATTACCGTCCGTCTATTCCTAGATTACCGTCCGTCTATTCCTAGATTACCGTCCGTCTATTCCTAGATTACCGTCCGTCTTTTTTTTACTTGTATTCCTAAATTACCGAAGTTATAATAATTCCTACTTTACCGATATTTGGATATAAACATAAAGGGATTTAGCGCATGTCTATGCTCATAAAAAAGCATTCACAAAATGATTTTTTTGTTGCCGATGTTTTTGATAATTTGCCTTTCAAGAATGATATGGCCAGCATGGAACATCCAATATTTACCCTTTCACTAAAACCTGATAGACGTACCCTTTTATATCAAAATGGCACTTCAAAGATAGAAGTTACTCCAAGCATAGAAGGACTCCCTTCTATCATGGACAAAGATTTTTTAATGTATTGCGGCTCTCTTCTTATTGCTAATTTTAACGAAGGAAGAGAACAAGACCCAGAATACCTACCCCCAAGAACTATTCGGGTTTCTGCACATGATTATTTCAAAGCAACTCAAAGGGAAGATAACGGTAAGTCGTATGAAATTTTTAAAAAGGCTCTTATCAGGCTTAGAAGCTGCACAATTACCACAACCATAAGAACCAATGGGAAAAAACAGCTTGAAGGTTTTGGTCTTATTGAAAGTTTCAGAGTTGTAGAGAGCTGTAGAGTTAAAAACAGAATGGTTGCATTAGAGGTAACTCTTTCAGACTGGTACTACCAATCCATACTTGGCTTAGAAGTTCTTTCACTAAATAGAGATTATTTTCTTATACGAAAGCCTTTAGAGAGACGCCTGTATGAGATAGCTAGAAAACATTGTGGAAAACAGAAAGAATGGTTTATCAACCTTGATAATCTTTTTATTAAAACAGGTAGTAGTGGCACTCTTGCAAAGTTTAGGTTCAACTTAAAAACGATTATTAACGATGATCATATCCCTGATTATTCATACGCACTAGATAGCAAAGATAAAGTCACGATATCTAAAAAAGACTATGTCGAACCTATTAAACTAGCGCCTGATGCTAACCTGCATGATCAAGCATTTCATATACTAAGCCAGCTTAAAAAAGCAACGCTGGCAAATGCAAAGAAGATTCACGAAGAGTCATACACAGACTGGTCTATGCAAGAAATTGCTATCCAATATGTGCAGTACATGGAGAAAAAAGGCGCACCAAAAACACTGGACGGCTCATTTCTTGGGTTTCTCAAGAAGAAGGTCAAGACGTTTAAAAAAGACTCAGTGACATGTTAAACAGATTACTAAACCAACAAGGAGGACAAGAAACAATCATCACTTATTAAAATTTAGTCGCCCTACTTAGGTGTCTCACCACCCAAGCAGAGCTAACCACAATTGATACGAAGGATATCTATCATGGCTAACGTGCATTCTACGTCAGGCGAGCTTGTGCCTGCAAAAATTTCATACCCTGAGCGCCTTGCTCAATGGCTTTCTGAAACTTCAACCAACTGGCTTCCGCTGTTTGGTTTTACCATCACTGCCCTACTCACGGTCATTTCAGTCAGATTCAACTATGAACTTGGCAAGATGTCAGCCGTTGATGAAGTGAGTCAACAGCTCCTCCCCAAAGGCTACGCCCTACTTGATTTTGGTGCTTTGTTTATCTCTGGGCTACTTGGCATGATCTGCTCATCACTCTGGCGTAAAGCTGTGGCTTGGGTCTGGTTTGTCTTTCTCGTGAGTCTTAGCCTTTGGGCAGCAGCCAGCTTCACCATGTCAGTGGATGCTAGACTTGCAAGCAGTGATCTGAATCATGCCATTGAACAGAAAAACACTGAGGTTGAATCATTGAACAAAGAAGTCGAAATATGGCGGCAGAACGTCGCTGAGGCTGTTAATTTCAAGACCAAGCACCAGAATACTCTCACCCAAGTTCAAGCCCGTCAGAAGATCGCCAGCGATGAGCTACATCAACTGGAATCAAAGCTCACAGCCCCGACTATGGTGATCTATGAGAAAACAGCCCCATTGATCGGTATTGCAGCAGATACCTTGAATCTGATCATTCGTTTGATGTGGTCAGCAGCAATCACCCTCTCCCCTTTGGTATTTAGCTTGATTGGTTTCGCTGAATTCAGAAAGAAATCAAACAGCCCTACACCGCCAAAAACAAAAGCCCCTCTACCCTCTGAAATGACCGAGAATTCTACATCGTGGCAAGATTCACTGCAAAACTGGCGCAATCGTCGAAAAGTGCGTGCTTTTATCAAAAAAACGAACAAACAAAGACAGGCAAAAACAGCGCATGAGCTGCGACAAAAAAATGCAGAACTGACCGAAAATAGCGCAACACAGACAAATTTTGTCGCAGCTCCAAGGGAGTCAGTGAACCCAATCAAGGGCAATAATCAACACACAGAAGCAGTGGACTTGAACGGGTTGAACCATGCAAAACTCTGGCTTAAAGAACAGCCAGCAGGCAGGGTCACAAGGGATAAAATCACCAAGGCCAGCAAGATTAAAAGTAGGGAAGGCGTAACAAAGGTTATCAACAGCCTGCTTGATCTTGGTTTGATCAAGCAGCTTGCTAATGGTCAGTACATCAAACCAGAGAGGCCAACGCTTCAACTGGTGAAGTAATGGGCAATTGATCTGCTCATACCCCCAATGTTATACTTGTATTACAAATATAACATTGGGGGTATATCAACATGTTAGCCATACGTTTACCAGAAGAACTTGAAGCCAGAATTGCATTTCTTGCCAAAACGACAGGCCGTAGCAAGTCTTTTTACGTGAGAGAGGTGCTTGAAGAATCTATAGATGACCTTGAAGATAAATATTTGGCATTGTCCCGTCTTGAGAAACCAAGCCGCAAGCGATGGTCTTTAGAAGAATTGGAGCAAGACATTGACTTGGACGATTGAATTTGACGACAGAGCTAGAAAAGAACTCAGAAAGCTAGACAAGGCATCACAAAAAGAAATTCTCAAATACCTTAGAGACAAAATTGCTACTACTGATAATCCGAGGCGATTTGGTAAATCATTACAGTCAAATCTCGCAGGTCTATGGCGTTATCGAGTGAGAGATTATCGAATTATCTGCAACATTGAAGGCGATGTTCTAACCGTACTTGTTGTAAAAGTAGGGCACAGAAAGAAAATTTATGATTAAACCAAATTAATTTCTTTTTGCCACCATCTTTTTTTAACTTTTTCAGATTTGCTATTGCTAGTAGAAGAGGGTTGGGCTTGATGTTCCAGCATGATTACAGTTAAACGTTCTCGCTCATTATTTGCCTCATCCAGTCTTTTGCGTAGATCAGCTATAGTTTCCGCCTGCTGCTGATTTAAACGCTCTAATAGCTCTACTTCTTTGGTGTTTTTAAGGGGTTCACTACCGGACACATCAGCCGTTTTTTGCCCCTTCACAGGAAACACCCTAAAAAGCTCAGAGGGTTCAATTTCATACCCTTTATCTGTTTTGGAAACATAGGATAAAACGCCATTATTCAATGCTTTTGATATTGTTGCCTTACTTCTACCTGTTTCCTTGGCCGCTTGCGAAAGACTTAAAGTAACCATGTTTTCAATCATCCATAAAATTCATTTCGTTACCGTTCTTTATAGCTCATTAAAATATATGCGATGTTTAAAAACACTTTCACAGGCTAATCAAGCACCTTCCAAAGACGCTGATTACGCCCTCCGAACCTGTATTCGCTGGTAGAGAGAGCACCAAATCAAACTGGCAACCTCTTTTGCAGAATGTAACAGTAAGTAGATTACGTTATATTTTGTAGAATAATTTGGCGTAACATGGTATAAAAATTAAATCCTACCCTCAATTTGATATCAAAACGTCATGCTATACACAAAGGCGTCATCTCGCAAAATTTTCATAGTCTGATTTCTCTCAAACACTGTTATATCTTAAATAACGGAGAACAAAATGCCTACCTCCATCAATAGAAACTTTGATAATTATGTTAAAAAACACTATACAGAAAATCCAACACCAAATTTAGTTGCTGCTCTTGTAAATCAGAATAGTGTGCTGCACCATGTAGCATTTAATCTGCCACAAAATAAAATGACAACAAATCCATTGACTACTCAATTTCGAATAGCTTCAATGACCAAACCTTTTACAGCTCTATCACTGCTACAACTTAGAGATTCTGGAAAGTTAACGCTGGATCATAAAATTAAATACTATTTACCTTGGCTAAATGAGAATTGGGATGGTATTACCATTAAACATGCTTTAACAATGAGATCTGGATTTTCGAAGGATGATCCTTGGGCCGATCGAACACTTAATCATAGCAACCAAGAGATTGAAAGCCGCTTTAATCAATTTCGTCCAATTTACAAACCTGATATACATTATCAATATAATAATTTGGGCTATATGATTCTTGGAAAGATTATCTCGCAAGTTTCAGGGCTTTCCCTTGAGGAATATATGAAGTCACATATATTTAAACCTTTAGGAATGAAAAATACCGGATTTAATTTTTCAAAGAATTGTTCTTCAGTTAAAGGATATCAAAAGCAAGGCTCTGTTCATCCAGATGCTTTTGTAGAATCAACTTATTTTAATATTCATAATGACTATGCTGGTTTTGGCGGGTTATGTTCTACGATTGAAGATCTACAAAAGTTTATAGGTTTTTATCTTAATAAAGACAATCAAACTTTTTCGGAAGTACTGTCTCTTCAAAGTAGAAGGGAAGCGCAACGTTTTAGTCAGGTGAATAGCTTATATGATTACAGACAGGAAAACGCTGGCGTATTGCCTGAATCTTATGGGTACGGTCTCAGAAACTTTGCATATAATGGTGAAATTTTTAGTGGGCATGCTGGCGGGATACCTGGTTTTAACAGTTTCATGTTGTGGTCTCAAAAATACAATATCGGAATTATTGCTTTAAATAATTGTACTGGGCCCAATGTATGGTTAATGTGTCTTAACTGGATGAAGTCTTATAGTTTGGCAATGACTCGATATAATACTCTTTCAAACATTGATCAGGCTATTCATAAGCGAGGAGAACAGATCTTAAAGCTTATTAAACACTGGGATAAAGATTTAACTAATCTGATGTTTGCTGAAAACATGTTTTTGGATTATGACATGGATACCTTAAAGCAGGGATTGGCCTCAATTCTAGATTCAACAAAGCTCAGTATTGTCTGGGACAGGCATTTGAACGGTATTATTGTTCAAAATTCAACTTCGACCCCGATAATAACATTTACTCTTTCTCCATTAGGAGATAATAAAATACAGTCATTGGAGCTATTAGGGTAACGCCAAGCCCTCCGCTCCGTCATCTAATCATCAATAAGAAATATACAGTGACGACCTAATTCACTTAATGAGCAATCAGGTCTTACAGCAGTTTGTAATCAATGACGCTTAGCATCACATTAATTTACAAATCAAATAGCTCTCTATCAGCTTTCTTTTCGAGATGCTTATCAAGTAACTGGCTCAACCGTTCTTGAGGCATCTCACCAGTCTTTAACATCTTCATAACAACACCTCCAATCAGTATTTTTCGTTTGGTATCTTCCTTGCGCTTCTTCTGGTTTTCTTTTGCTTTTAGAATCTGTATTTGAGCGTTCAGCTCTTCTCGTCTTTTAGTGAGCTGGTCAAGCTTTGATGTCGTCATAGCGCATCCTTTCATTTTGAAAATTTTCTTGTATAGTGTCCGAAGGACAAAAGCCCCTCTGGCGTATGAAGAGCGCACTTATACATTGCAAGCAATGTGTGCGCCCTACGGGGTTCATTCTGGCTACGCCCGCGTGTTGCAAGCAACAAAGAGGGATTACTTTGGCAATTTATCACTGTAGCGTCAAGATCATTGGCCGGTCACAAGGCCGATCAGCCACTGGCGCAGCAGCCTACAGGGCAGGTGAAAAAATTAAAGATGAGCGCACAGGGCTTGTCCATGACTACACTCGCAAAAATGGTGTAGATCATGTTGAGATTTTTTCGCCAGCTAATGCCCCAGATTGGGTACATAATCGCTCAGAACTTTGGAACCACGTTGAACACAAAGAAAGGCGCAGTGATTCACAGCTGTGTCGTGAAGTTGAAGTAGCTCTACCATGCGAGCTAACACCTGATCAAAACTTAAAATTGATTCGTAGTTTTGTGCAATCTCAATTTGTCGACAGAGGCATGATTGCAGACCTCGCTATTCATCACGCCAAGGGGGACAACCCCCACGCTCATATTCTCCTGACCACACGAGAGATTACCCCTCAAGGCTTTGGTCAAAAAAACCGAGACTGGAACAAGACAGAAGTCTTGGAAGACTGGCGAAAATCATGGCAGGAGCACGCCAACACAGCCCTTGAGCAGGCAGGGCATGAAGCACGCATAGATCACCGAACCCTTGAAGCACAGGGGATTGAACGAATCCCACAGATTCATATAGGGGCAAAGGTGATTGAAATGGAAAAGCGAGGCATTCGAACCGAGCGAGGTGCAATGGCTTTGAGTATTGACCAAGCCAACAACAAGATCATTGATCTAGAGGACTACAGGGAGGCGCTTGAACGTGAGTACCATCGAGAACTTAAAAACATCACGAACGCCAGAGCAGTTGGCGGATCAGATCGAGCCTATGGCTCAAGCCATGGCGACTCTGGCCGAAACTGCCACACACCAGATGCAGCAGTACATCAGGATCAGCGAAGACCAGGTGAAGACCTGGACGCAAGCACAGATCAACATGGCGAACGAGTGGGAGCAGGCCGCCAAGACCTTGAAGGGAGCCGCCCACGAGCTGACCAACGCCACCAATCAGGCTTTGAGCCTGTCTCGACACATTCAACTCAAGCAAGTACTGATCTCACTCTTGAGTTCAATCGCAGCTATGGTGGTGCTTATGAGCGGATTATTGATCTGGCTCGAACCACAGGTGATCACCAAGGACGGGATCAGTTATCTGGTGTTCCAGATCAATCACTCGACCACACCTACCAAACAGTAAAACGTCAGCTCACCGCCATGGGTATCAAACTCTACGAGATCAGTGTTAAAACCGCCAAGCGCCTGATCACTCGTGAATGGAACCTTGATCAAGTTTTGAAATTTATTCCATGGCTTAAACGTGAAAACGCCATGGGGGCTGATATCTACGTGAGGCCAGCAGGCAAAGATAACCAAGGACTAACCCTTGTGCATGGCATGAATCGCACTCAGGTCGAGGCATTGAAGCGAGATAAGTTCGAACCAGCCCTAGTGCTTCAAACCAGTCCAGAGCGATTTCAGGCATGGGTGAAACTCACTGATAAAATCCTGTGCGAAAGGTCAAGCGAAGCACTGAGCAAAGCCATAGCAGCCAAATACGGCCAAGGTGTAGCTCAAGCCACCAGCTCAGATTCTGGTTATCTGGCCGGATTTTTAAACCGAGATTCAGAGCTAGAAACCTCCAGAGGCCAGAATCCACGGGTGTTGTGTCTTGAATCAACTGGTCAAAAAGCAAGTTATGGTGAAGCTTTTACTGATTTTGTGATTGAGAAGGTCAGGAAAGAGCAAGCTCGTGAAGAGAGTAAAATACGCTTAAATCAAGCCATAGAAGGCGCTGAAAGCTATCTTGGAGATAAGTTGGTGCATAGGTACCAGAAATATTTTAAAGTGTCACTAGATGGCTTAAATCGCCAAATTGATCAAGAAACACTTGATACCATGATTTGCATCAAGATGGCCAAGGCCAGATTCAAGCCGCAGGAGATCATTGAAGCTCTGCAAAAAGCCAGTCCAGAAGCACCTTTGCGCCAGATTGCTGGTGATACCCAGTACAGCACCTCACTGGTTCAACGCGTATTTGAAGATCCAGTGATTCAAAAAGAGATCCATCAATCCAAATTCCGTTCAATGGGATTGAGCCGTTAAGGTTGCGGATGATTAGACTGAACACTTTCGATGTAAGCCTTGAGAACATTGTTCATTCTGGTTTGATACCCACTGCCGGTGGCTTTGAACCAGTCAATCACATACTCATCATAGCGAACTGTGAGTAATTTCTTTTTGGGCAATTCAAGATCAACCCGTTTCAAGGTCTCAAATGCATTTGCAGGGATGTCTGAGTAATCAATATCTGAATCAGACATGGCATCAAGTTTTTCCAATTGATCTTTCAAACTCATCTTGCTCACGTTTATTCCCCTTTCTCATTGAAATAATTCTGACGTGCTCATCTCGCCATGTATGGACAATCACCACCAAGCGATTTACAAGCAAGCCGTAGGTGATGTATCGCTTTTCACCGTATGCATAACGATTATCTTCAAACGTGATGACATCATCATCAAAAACAAGCTTTGCAAACTCAAACGACAAGCCATGTTTTTCAATGTTGCTTTGGTTCTTGGTTTCATCCCATTCAAATAACATCCCTACTCCTCATGCCTTTTCATATAGTGTAACTACAAATGTAGTTACAAATCAAGAGTATGTTATCTCGTTGTATTCGAAAGGATATTGCGAGTTTGTCTCGCCTTTTCACCCCTGCGAAGCACAGGGGCAGCGTGTCAAATTTCAAAGACTAGCGCACTTCGTTTGCTGTTTCCCTCAGCTTGCTTTTGCCATGGTGCTTTGCACCGCAAAAGACAACCTTCGGGAAATTTGATCTCAAGGCCGTCGCTAGGAGTCTTAATTACAACGGATGAATTTTTTCTCCAAAACTCGATTTATATATCTTATTACAATGTCTGAATGCATTGTTTTAACATCAAGCAGGTTTTTGAAACGTTTTGATGACTTGAAAACCGAAGAGGTAGGAATCTTTAATTAGGATGGATGAATTTCTTTTGGATATTCATCGTTAGGTATCTTATTAGATAGGATGAACATATCACTTTAAAATCATCAAAAATTTCTAAAAATATCTTAGTTAATCAACTTTGAATAAGGTTAATTATTAGCCAGCTTTTGGATGCTTGATTGAATGGAGATTGCTGGAAGTTTTACCCAAGATTATCCACCAAAATTGTGGATAGATTCAAAAAAGATTAGCTAAAAAACATTATGCAAATTCTACTCCATTGAGAGTAAAAATTTTGGTTATGCACATATCCACAAGAGCGGCTCTAGTGTTAAATATAGTTATATAAGAGTTAGTATAGTGTTACGCAAAAAAAAAGCCTCTGTGATGACCACTATTAGGGCATTTGAAAATTTTACTATTCCTAGATTACCGTCCGTCTATTCCTAGATTACCGTCCGTCTATTCCTAGATTACCGTCCGTCTATTCCTAGATTACCGTCCGTCTTTTTTTTACTTGTATTCCTAAATTACCGAAGTTATAATAATTCCTACTTTACCGATATTTGGATATAAACATAAAGGGATTTAGCGCATGTCTATGCTCATAAAAAAGCATTCACAAAATGATTTTTTTGTTGCCGATGTTTTTGATAATTTGCCTTTCAAGAATGATATGGCCAGCATGGAACATCCAATATTTACCCTTTCACTAAAACCTGATAGACGTACCCTTTTATATCAAAATGGCACTTCAAAGATAGAAGTTACTCCAAGCATAGAAGGACTCCCTTCTATCATGGACAAAGATTTTTTAATGTATTGCGGCTCTCTTCTTATTGCTAATTTTAACGAAGGAAGAGAACAAGACCCAGAATACCTACCCCCAAGAACTATTCGGGTTTCTGCACATGATTATTTCAAAGCAACTCAAAGGGAAGATAACGGTAAGTCGTATGAAATTTTTAAAAAGGCTCTTATCAGGCTTAGAAGCTGCACAATTACCACAACCATAAGAACCAATGGGAAAAAACAGCTTGAAGGTTTTGGTCTTATTGAAAGTTTCAGAGTTGTAGAGAGCTGTAGAGTTAAAAACAGAATGGTTGCATTAGAGGTAACTCTTTCAGACTGGTACTACCAATCCATACTTGGCTTAGAAGTTCTTTCACTAAATAGAGATTATTTTCTTATACGAAAGCCTTTAGAGAGACGCCTGTATGAGATAGCTAGAAAACATTGTGGAAAACAGAAAGAATGGTTTATCAACCTTGATAATCTTTTTATTAAAACAGGTAGTAGTGGCACTCTTGCAAAGTTTAGGTTCAACTTAAAAACGATTATTAACGATGATCATATCCCTGATTATTCATACGCACTAGATAGCAAAGATAAAGTCACGATATCTAAAAAAGACTATGTCGAACCTATTAAACTAGCGCCTGATGCTAACCTGCATGATCAAGCATTTCATATACTAAGCCAGCTTAAAAAAGCAACGCTGGCAAATGCAAAGAAGATTCACGAAGAGTCATACACAGACTGGTCTATGCAAGAAATTGCTATCCAATATGTGCAGTACATGGAGAAAAAAGGCGCACCAAAAACACTGGACGGCTCATTTCTTGGGTTTCTCAAGAAGAAGGTCAAGACGTTTAAAAAAGACTCAGTGACATGTTAAACAGATTACTAAACCAACAAGGAGGACAAGAAACAATCATCACTTATTAAAATTTAGTCGCCCTACTTAGGTGTCTCACCACCCAAGCAGAGCTAACCACAATTGATACGAAGGATATCTATCATGGCTAACGTGCATTCTACGTCAGGCGAGCTTGTGCCTGCAAAAATTTCATACCCTGAGCGCCTTGCTCAATGGCTTTCTGAAACTTCAACCAACTGGCTTCCGCTGTTTGGTTTTACCATCACTGCCCTACTCACGGTCATTTCAGTCAGATTCAACTATGAACTTGGCAAGATGTCAGCCGTTGATGAAGTGAGTCAACAGCTCCTCCCCAAAGGCTACGCCCTACTTGATTTTGGTGCTTTGTTTATCTCTGGGCTACTTGGCATGATCTGCTCATCACTCTGGCGTAAAGCTGTGGCTTGGGTCTGGTTTGTCTTTCTCGTGAGTCTTAGCCTTTGGGCAGCAGCCAGCTTCACCATGTCAGTGGATGCTAGACTTGCAAGCAGTGATCTGAATCATGCCATTGAACAGAAAAACACTGAGGTTGAATCATTGAACAAAGAAGTCGAAATATGGCGGCAGAACGTCGCTGAGGCTGTTAATTTCAAGACCAAGCACCAGAATACTCTCACCCAAGTTCAAGCCCGTCAGAAGATCGCCAGCGATGAGCTACATCAACTGGAATCAAAGCTCACAGCCCCGACTATGGTGATCTATGAGAAAACAGCCCCATTGATCGGTATTGCAGCAGATACCTTGAATCTGATCATTCGTTTGATGTGGTCAGCAGCAATCACCCTCTCCCCTTTGGTATTTAGCTTGATTGGTTTCGCTGAATTCAGAAAGAAATCAAACAGCCCTACACCGCCAAAAACAAAAGCCCCTCTACCCTCTGAAATGACCGAGAATTCTACATCGTGGCAAGATTCACTGCAAAACTGGCGCAATCGTCGAAAAGTGCGTGCTTTTATCAAAAAAACGAACAAACAAAGACAGGCAAAAACAGCGCATGAGCTGCGACAAAAAAATGCAGAACTGACCGAAAATAGCGCAACACAGACAAATTTTGTCGCAGCTCCAAGGGAGTCAGTGAACCCAATCAAGGGCAATAATCAACACACAGAAGCAGTGGACTTGAACGGGTTGAACCATGCAAAACTCTGGCTTAAAGAACAGCCAGCAGGCAGGGTCACAAGGGATAAAATCACCAAGGCCAGCAAGATTAAAAGTAGGGAAGGCGTAACAAAGGTTATCAACAGCCTGCTTGATCTTGGTTTGATCAAGCAGCTTGCTAATGGTCAGTACATCAAACCAGAGAGGCCAACGCTTCAACTGGTGAAGTAATGGGCAATTGATCTGCTCATACCCCCAATGTTATACTTGTATTACAAATATAACATTGGGGGTATATCAACATGTTAGCCATACGTTTACCAGAAGAACTTGAAGCCAGAATTGCATTTCTTGCCAAAACGACAGGCCGTAGCAAGTCTTTTTACGTGAGAGAGGTGCTTGAAGAATCTATAGATGACCTTGAAGATAAATATTTGGCATTGTCCCGTCTTGAGAAACCAAGCCGCAAGCGATGGTCTTTAGAAGAATTGGAGCAAGACATTGACTTGGACGATTGAATTTGACGACAGAGCTAGAAAAGAACTCAGAAAGCTAGACAAGGCATCACAAAAAGAAATTCTCAAATACCTTAGAGACAAAATTGCTACTACTGATAATCCGAGGCGATTTGGTAAATCATTACAGTCAAATCTCGCAGGTCTATGGCGTTATCGAGTGAGAGATTATCGAATTATCTGCAACATTGAAGGCGATGTTCTAACCGTACTTGTTGTAAAAGTAGGGCACAGAAAGAAAATTTATGATTAAACCAAATTAATTTCTTTTTGCCACCATCTTTTTTTAACTTTTTCAGATTTGCTATTGCTAGTAGAAGAGGGTTGGGCTTGATGTTCCAGCATGATTACAGTTAAACGTTCTCGCTCATTATTTGCCTCATCCAGTCTTTTGCGTAGATCAGCTATAGTTTCCGCCTGCTGCTGATTTAAACGCTCTAATAGCTCTACTTCTTTGGTGTTTTTAAGGGGTTCACTACCGGACACATCAGCCGTTTTTTGCCCCTTCACAGGAAACACCCTAAAAAGCTCAGAGGGTTCAATTTCATACCCTTTATCTGTTTTGGAAACATAGGATAAAACGCCATTATTCAATGCTTTTGATATTGTTGCCTTACTTCTACCTGTTTCCTTGGCCGCTTGCGAAAGACTTAAAGTAACCATGTTTTCAATCATCCATAAAATTCATTTCGTTACCGTTCTTTATAGCTCATTAAAATATATGCGATGTTTAAAAACACTTTCACAGGCTAATCAAGCACCTTCCAAAGACGCTGATTACGCCCTCCGAACCTGTATTCGCTGGTAGAGAGAGCACCAAATCAAACTGGCAACCTCTTTTGCAGAATGTAACAGTAAGTAGATTACGTTATATTTTGTAGAATAATTTGGCGTAACATGGTATAAAAATTAAATCCTACCCTCAATTTGATATCAAAACGTCATGCTATACACAAAGGCGTCATCTCGCAAAATTTTCATAGTCTGATTTCTCTCAAACACTGTTATATCTTAAATAACGGAGAACAAAATGCCTACCTCCATCAATAGAAACTTTGATAATTATGTTAAAAAACACTATACAGAAAATCCAACACCAAATTTAGTTGCTGCTCTTGTAAATCAGAATAGTGTGCTGCACCATGTAGCATTTAATCTGCCACAAAATAAAATGACAACAAATCCATTGACTACTCAATTTCGAATAGCTTCAATGACCAAACCTTTTACAGCTCTATCACTGCTACAACTTAGAGATTCTGGAAAGTTAACGCTGGATCATAAAATTAAATACTATTTACCTTGGCTAAATGAGAATTGGGATGGTATTACCATTAAACATGCTTTAACAATGAGATCTGGATTTTCGAAGGATGATCCTTGGGCCGATCGAACACTTAATCATAGCAACCAAGAGATTGAAAGCCGCTTTAATCAATTTCGTCCAATTTACAAACCTGATATACATTATCAATATAATAATTTGGGCTATATGATTCTTGGAAAGATTATCTCGCAAGTTTCAGGGCTTTCCCTTGAGGAATATATGAAGTCACATATATTTAAACCTTTAGGAATGAAAAATACCGGATTTAATTTTTCAAAGAATTGTTCTTCAGTTAAAGGATATCAAAAGCAAGGCTCTGTTCATCCAGATGCTTTTGTAGAATCAACTTATTTTAATATTCATAATGACTATGCTGGTTTTGGCGGGTTATGTTCTACGATTGAAGATCTACAAAAGTTTATAGGTTTTTATCTTAATAAAGACAATCAAACTTTTTCGGAAGTACTGTCTCTTCAAAGTAGAAGGGAAGCGCAACGTTTTAGTCAGGTGAATAGCTTATATGATTACAGACAGGAAAACGCTGGCGTATTGCCTGAATCTTATGGGTACGGTCTCAGAAACTTTGCATATAATGGTGAAATTTTTAGTGGGCATGCTGGCGGGATACCTGGTTTTAACAGTTTCATGTTGTGGTCTCAAAAATACAATATCGGAATTATTGCTTTAAATAATTGTACTGGGCCCAATGTATGGTTAATGTGTCTTAACTGGATGAAGTCTTATAGTTTGGCAATGACTCGATATAATACTCTTTCAAACATTGATCAGGCTATTCATAAGCGAGGAGAACAGATCTTAAAGCTTATTAAACACTGGGATAAAGATTTAACTAATCTGATGTTTGCTGAAAACATGTTTTTGGATTATGACATGGATACCTTAAAGCAGGGATTGGCCTCAATTCTAGATTCAACAAAGCTCAGTATTGTCTGGGACAGGCATTTGAACGGTATTATTGTTCAAAATTCAACTTCGACCCCGATAATAACATTTACTCTTTCTCCATTAGGAGATAATAAAATACAGTCATTGGAGCTATTAGGGTAACGCCAAGCCCTCCGCTCCGTCATCTAATCATCAATAAGAAATATACAGTGACGACCTAATTCACTTAATGAGCAATCAGGTCTTACAGCAGTTTGTAATCAATGACGCTTAGCATCACATTAATTTACAAATCAAATAGCTCTCTATCAGCTTTCTTTTCGAGATGCTTATCAAGTAACTGGCTCAACCGTTCTTGAGGCATCTCACCAGTCTTTAACATCTTCATAACAACACCTCCAATCAGTATTTTTCGTTTGGTATCTTCCTTGCGCTTCTTCTGGTTTTCTTTTGCTTTTAGAATCTGTATTTGAGCGTTCAGCTCTTCTCGTCTTTTAGTGAGCTGGTCAAGCTTTGATGTCGTCATAGCGCATCCTTTCATTTTGAAAATTTTCTTGTATAGTGTCCGAAGGACAAAAGCCCCTCTGGCGTATGAAGAGCGCACTTATACATTGCAAGCAATGTGTGCGCCCTACGGGGTTCATTCTGGCTACGCCCGCGTGTTGCAAGCAACAAAGAGGGATTACTTTGGCAATTTATCACTGTAGCGTCAAGATCATTGGCCGGTCACAAGGCCGATCAGCCACTGGCGCAGCAGCCTACAGGGCAGGTGAAAAAATTAAAGATGAGCGCACAGGGCTTGTCCATGACTACACTCGCAAAAATGGTGTAGATCATGTTGAGATTTTTTCGCCAGCTAATGCCCCAGATTGGGTACATAATCGCTCAGAACTTTGGAACCACGTTGAACACAAAGAAAGGCGCAGTGATTCACAGCTGTGTCGTGAAGTTGAAGTAGCTCTACCATGCGAGCTAACACCTGATCAAAACTTAAAATTGATTCGTAGTTTTGTGCAATCTCAATTTGTCGACAGAGGCATGATTGCAGACCTCGCTATTCATCACGCCAAGGGGGACAACCCCCACGCTCATATTCTCCTGACCACACGAGAGATTACCCCTCAAGGCTTTGGTCAAAAAAACCGAGACTGGAACAAGACAGAAGTCTTGGAAGACTGGCGAAAATCATGGCAGGAGCACGCCAACACAGCCCTTGAGCAGGCAGGGCATGAAGCACGCATAGATCACCGAACCCTTGAAGCACAGGGGATTGAACGAATCCCACAGATTCATATAGGGGCAAAGGTGATTGAAATGGAAAAGCGAGGCATTCGAACCGAGCGAGGTGCAATGGCTTTGAGTATTGACCAAGCCAACAACAAGATCATTGATCTAGAGGACTACAGGGAGGCGCTTGAACGTGAGTACCATCGAGAACTTAAAAACATCACGAACGCCAGAGCAGTTGGCGGATCAGATCGAGCCTATGGCTCAAGCCATGGCGACTCTGGCCGAAACTGCCACACACCAGATGCAGCAGTACATCAGGATCAGCGAAGACCAGGTGAAGACCTGGACGCAAGCACAGATCAACATGGCGAACGAGTGGGAGCAGGCCGCCAAGACCTTGAAGGGAGCCGCCCACGAGCTGACCAACGCCACCAATCAGGCTTTGAGCCTGTCTCGACACATTCAACTCAAGCAAGTACTGATCTCACTCTTGAGTTCAATCGCAGCTATGGTGGTGCTTATGAGCGGATTATTGATCTGGCTCGAACCACAGGTGATCACCAAGGACGGGATCAGTTATCTGGTGTTCCAGATCAATCACTCGACCACACCTACCAAACAGTAAAACGTCAGCTCACCGCCATGGGTATCAAACTCTACGAGATCAGTGTTAAAACCGCCAAGCGCCTGATCACTCGTGAATGGAACCTTGATCAAGTTTTGAAATTTATTCCATGGCTTAAACGTGAAAACGCCATGGGGGCTGATATCTACGTGAGGCCAGCAGGCAAAGATAACCAAGGACTAACCCTTGTGCATGGCATGAATCGCACTCAGGTCGAGGCATTGAAGCGAGATAAGTTCGAACCAGCCCTAGTGCTTCAAACCAGTCCAGAGCGATTTCAGGCATGGGTGAAACTCACTGATAAAATCCTGTGCGAAAGGTCAAGCGAAGCACTGAGCAAAGCCATAGCAGCCAAATACGGCCAAGGTGTAGCTCAAGCCACCAGCTCAGATTCTGGTTATCTGGCCGGATTTTTAAACCGAGATTCAGAGCTAGAAACCTCCAGAGGCCAGAATCCACGGGTGTTGTGTCTTGAATCAACTGGTCAAAAAGCAAGTTATGGTGAAGCTTTTACTGATTTTGTGATTGAGAAGGTCAGGAAAGAGCAAGCTCGTGAAGAGAGTAAAATACGCTTAAATCAAGCCATAGAAGGCGCTGAAAGCTATCTTGGAGATAAGTTGGTGCATAGGTACCAGAAATATTTTAAAGTGTCACTAGATGGCTTAAATCGCCAAATTGATCAAGAAACACTTGATACCATGATTTGCATCAAGATGGCCAAGGCCAGATTCAAGCCGCAGGAGATCATTGAAGCTCTGCAAAAAGCCAGTCCAGAAGCACCTTTGCGCCAGATTGCTGGTGATACCCAGTACAGCACCTCACTGGTTCAACGCGTATTTGAAGATCCAGTGATTCAAAAAGAGATCCATCAATCCAAATTCCGTTCAATGGGATTGAGCCGTTAAGGTTGCGGATGATTAGACTGAACACTTTCGATGTAAGCCTTGAGAACATTGTTCATTCTGGTTTGATACCCACTGCCGGTGGCTTTGAACCAGTCAATCACATACTCATCATAGCGAACTGTGAGTAATTTCTTTTTGGGCAATTCAAGATCAACCCGTTTCAAGGTCTCAAATGCATTTGCAGGGATGTCTGAGTAATCAATATCTGAATCAGACATGGCATCAAGTTTTTCCAATTGATCTTTCAAACTCATCTTGCTCACGTTTATTCCCCTTTCTCATTGAAATAATTCTGACGTGCTCATCTCGCCATGTATGGACAATCACCACCAAGCGATTTACAAGCAAGCCGTAGGTGATGTATCGCTTTTCACCGTATGCATAACGATTATCTTCAAACGTGATGACATCATCATCAAAAACAAGCTTTGCAAACTCAAACGACAAGCCATGTTTTTCAATGTTGCTTTGGTTCTTGGTTTCATCCCATTCAAATAACATCCCTACTCCTCATGCCTTTTCATATAGTGTAACTACAAATGTAGTTACAAATCAAGAGTATGTTATCTCGTTGTATTCGAAAGGATATTGCGAGTTTGTCTCGCCTTTTCACCCCTGCGAAGCACAGGGGCAGCGTGTCAAATTTCAAAGACTAGCGCACTTCGTTTGCTGTTTCCCTCAGCTTGCTTTTGCCATGGTGCTTTGCACCGCAAAAGACAACCTTCGGGAAATTTGATCTCAAGGCCGTCGCTAGGAGTCTTAATTACAACGGATGAATTTTTTCTCCAAAACTCGATTTATATATCTTATTACAATGTCTGAATGCATTGTTTTAACATCAAGCAGGTTTTTGAAACGTTTTGATGACTTGAAAACCGAAGAGGTAGGAATCTTTAATTAGGATGGATGAATTTCTTTTGGATATTCATCGTTAGGTATCTTATTAGATAGGATGAACATATCACTTTAAAATCATCAAAAATTTCTAAAAATATCTTAGTTAATCAACTTTGAATAAGGTTAATTATTAGCCAGCTTTTGGATGCTTGATTGAATGGAGATTGCTGGAAGTTTTACCCAAGATTATCCACCAAAATTGTGGATAGATTCAAAAAAGATTAGCTAAAAAACATTATGCAAATTCTACTCCATTGAGAGTAAAAATTTTGGTTATGCACATATCCACAAGAGCGGCTCTAGTGTTAAATATAGTTATATAAGAGTTAGTATAGTGTTACGCAAAAAAAAAGCCTCTGTGATGACCACTATTAGGGCATTTGAAAATTTTACTATTCCTAGATTACCGTCCGTCTATTCCTAGATTACCGTCCGTCTATTCCTAGATTACCGTCCGTCTATTCCTAGATTACCGTCCGTCTTTTTTTTACTTGTATTCCTAAATTACCGAAGTTATAATAATTCCTACTTTACCGATATTTGGATATAAACATAAAGGGATTTAGCGCATGTCTATGCTCATAAAAAAGCATTCACAAAATGATTTTTTTGTTGCCGATGTTTTTGATAATTTGCCTTTCAAGAATGATATGGCCAGCATGGAACATCCAATATTTACCCTTTCACTAAAACCTGATAGACGTACCCTTTTATATCAAAATGGCACTTCAAAGATAGAAGTTACTCCAAGCATAGAAGGACTCCCTTCTATCATGGACAAAGATTTTTTAATGTATTGCGGCTCTCTTCTTATTGCTAATTTTAACGAAGGAAGAGAACAAGACCCAGAATACCTACCCCCAAGAACTATTCGGGTTTCTGCACATGATTATTTCAAAGCAACTCAAAGGGAAGATAACGGTAAGTCGTATGAAATTTTTAAAAAGGCTCTTATCAGGCTTAGAAGCTGCACAATTACCACAACCATAAGAACCAATGGGAAAAAACAGCTTGAAGGTTTTGGTCTTATTGAAAGTTTCAGAGTTGTAGAGAGCTGTAGAGTTAAAAACAGAATGGTTGCATTAGAGGTAACTCTTTCAGACTGGTACTACCAATCCATACTTGGCTTAGAAGTTCTTTCACTAAATAGAGATTATTTTCTTATACGAAAGCCTTTAGAGAGACGCCTGTATGAGATAGCTAGAAAACATTGTGGAAAACAGAAAGAATGGTTTATCAACCTTGATAATCTTTTTATTAAAACAGGTAGTAGTGGCACTCTTGCAAAGTTTAGGTTCAACTTAAAAACGATTATTAACGATGATCATATCCCTGATTATTCATACGCACTAGATAGCAAAGATAAAGTCACGATATCTAAAAAAGACTATGTCGAACCTATTAAACTAGCGCCTGATGCTAACCTGCATGATCAAGCATTTCATATACTAAGCCAGCTTAAAAAAGCAACGCTGGCAAATGCAAAGAAGATTCACGAAGAGTCATACACAGACTGGTCTATGCAAGAAATTGCTATCCAATATGTGCAGTACATGGAGAAAAAAGGCGCACCAAAAACACTGGACGGCTCATTTCTTGGGTTTCTCAAGAAGAAGGTCAAGACGTTTAAAAAAGACTCAGTGACATGTTAAACAGATTACTAAACCAACAAGGAGGACAAGAAACAATCATCACTTATTAAAATTTAGTCGCCCTACTTAGGTGTCTCACCACCCAAGCAGAGCTAACCACAATTGATACGAAGGATATCTATCATGGCTAACGTGCATTCTACGTCAGGCGAGCTTGTGCCTGCAAAAATTTCATACCCTGAGCGCCTTGCTCAATGGCT
>JGI11931J13222_1000002_pt1 | contig 45106 bp, 69 predicted proteins | sample DeeseametaMP0204_FD_13222 | JGI IMG/M metagenome (IMG submission 13222) | reverse complement strand
CCTTTTTCTACTGCCTCTTTGAATGCTTGAGGAGACATTGCGCCCATCATTCTAAACTCAATTAACTTGGCGATTTCCTCAACCGACAACTTAGGCGTTGCAAAATCTCGCGGCAAATCAATCTCGATAGCGTCAGTATTCATCACAGCATCTACGCTAATACCGCCTTCAAACATTAAGCAGTAATTCACAAGGCGCTTAAATGCGCCCTCTAGGTTATCAGCTATGCTTGTTAGCTTGGCGTTTTGCTCACTAGCGTTAATGTCAGCCTCGGTAGCGGTCATGTTTGCCTGCTCTTGCTTGGCAGTGCCGCCCATGCTGATAATCTTCTTGTCGGCGTATTCAAGCGACCACTGGAACGGCTCAACTGCGCCCTCTACGCTTAATACGTCATACTCAACACCCTCTGGCAGGTTGTTTACCTGATTGCCGCCGGTAGCGATGTATGTGCGCCCTTGGTTAAGTTCCTTAAACGTTTCTTCATCGCCACGTTGCCAGCCTTTAGTCATTAGCGTAGGAGAAAGCGCCCTTTCAAACTCATCTTTCTGTGCAGATTTGCGATACTTGGCAAGCGCCACATTACAGATACGCGCAAGGAAGCCTTCACCTTTTGGCATTTCGCCGCTTGGTATTTCGGTGTCAGTGATAATTTCCAGCGGAATGAATTTAAGTGGTGAGCCGCCAACAGTGACATAGTTACGATCACCCTCACCCGTAGCCGCACCGCCCTCAACAATCTTTTGCTGATAGTAATCGCCGTTTTCGTCAAGCGCTAGAATCAAGTAAGACTTAACCTCTTCGGCACAACGAGTCTCAACGTTAAACTCACTACCCTTTTCAAGCAAGCAAATCCAACTCAACTGCATCTTTCCATTCTTGCGGGCAAAGTGCCAGTTGATAACATTTTCACGTGTGTAGTGTTTTAGCGTGGCTCTAGCTGCCAATTCCTCAGCGTCTGCGATTGATACCGTTTCAAGGTCAACGCCCGACAAGCCTTGAAAATCGGCAATCACGACTTGATACTTAACCTGGATAACGTTAGACGCGGCATATTCGATTGATGCGGCAAGGCTCATTCCGTCACCGTCAGCATTGGTTTCTAGGTAGTCAACGCGCTCAGGTAGGTTGATAGTCGATTCTTGAATGCGCATCTTGCCCATTAGGGTCTGCAAGGTGTCTTTTGGTTGGTCGTCAAACTCTGCACCCTCGATATACTCAGCATATCGGCGTTTAGCTTCATCGCTTGTTTGGTCAACCTGTGATGGATGCGGCAGGTAGTTATACGTTTTACGCTTAACCTTTGCGCTACCCTCGACACAATCGCGCACCTTTTCAACATCACGTCTGTAATGGTCGTATTCGCAATGTGTCGGCATTGTGATAGTGTCGTTTTTCATCTCTGCACCTTATTTACAAATCAGCTAAATTAAATGCTGATGGGTGTAATTCTCTTAACTCAGCCAATGTTAACGGCTTTAAGTTTGCGTCTGTTAGCTTGCTGATGTTTAGTTTACCATCTTTTACAAGCCTTGCCTTAGTTTTGCCCATATTAGACTCTAGCCACCATAAAGGCTGCGACTGAAAAAACTCATTCATGGTTATGTCAGCATCAATTTGGCCAGGCTTAAATATGTCGGCGTCTTTCTTTCCTTTATACTTAATCGTGCCTTTTCGCTTTCTTGCTTGGCGCTCGGCCGCCTCTCTTGCTATCTGCTCGCCTTTTCTGCCGCCAACTGCTGCACGAGTACCAGTTAACACAAATCCTTTTGGTACAGCTATGCGCCTTGTTCTGCACCCAAAGTGGAGCGGGTTAATCGGAGCTTTAGGGTCTCCAACTTTGAATCGGTTTCCTTCTTGATTATATTGAGATAAACCCTTGCAAATCAATGACGTGCGGTTATCGAAGGTAATAATATAATAATATTCTTCCAATATATCCTTATTCGCCTGCACCATTGCTTCTGTGGCTTGTGCTGCGTAATGCACATAACCGGTGCGCGCCAACGCCTCAGCTTCGCGAGTTAATAAGCCCTCGGTGACTTGCTTAATCTGTCTGCGCATTTGCGGGATAGTTTCACCACGCATAAAACCACGTTGCACAATCCCGTTAATCTGCTTTGAGCGACTATCAATGTTCGACTCAACAAAGTCACCCCACACACCAACATCAACACGTTGACCGCTTTCAAGGCTCATCAGTGCGCGATTAATAAAGTTAAGTATTGTGCGCTCGGCTTGTACGGATGCGCTCAACCCTGTTGCCGCTGCTGCATAATTCGCTTGCCACTCTGCCTCGTATAGAGCCAATGGCGCTAAATCCTCAGTCGTTAACGTAGCCCATCCAGCATTAGAGTTAATAGCCTCGTCGATAGCCTTAGTAATAGCGTTAAGCTCTGCGCGTGACGTGATACCGTCATATCCGTTAAGAATAGCGGCAACGGCACGATACGTATCATCGAGACTAGGCAGCACGACGGAGTTAATGCCGCCGCTTGCTAATCTTTCAAGATAAAGTATATGCCTGTTAAGGTCGTCTATGTTGTATTCAGCCGCCATCTAAATAATCCAATAAAGCCACCGCAAGAACACGGCTCAACTCATTATCGGCTATATGCTCACCGCTTGCAACTTGGCGAACTAGATACATAGGTATAACGTGCGCGTTACTGTTATGGTCGCGCACTACTAGGTGTGGTTGGTGGTTGGTTAGGTTATCCAATGCCCAAACCCCTAACCGCTGTACGAATTGGGAATCGTTTGTGTACAAAGTATCCTGCCGCGTCATTCCAATCATCTAGCGCGGGGTGCTCGTTGAATTTCTCTGGCTCACCTTTGTCAGTGTAGCCTTGCGACTCCATAGCGTATGCGAATTCTTGGCACTTGTTGCAATTAACCATTAATCTACCATGCGCAAGCAATCCATTCATAGCATTAATGCGGTCACGTACTGCGGGGTTTTTAGGTGGCGCATCTACCGCAAAGCCCTCAGAGCGGATTATCTCTATATCCGTCTGACTTGCGTTAGTGCGATTGGCTCCGCCGCTTGCATCAGGGTAAACGGTAATGCGCCGTGTGCTTTTGTATCGCGCCGTGAGGTTATTGCAAAAATCCCTTGTGTCGTGGCTCACGAACTCATCAACCGCAACAGGGTTCTTTCCATCCATAACAAATACAACGGCGCAACAGCCGCCAATGTTGAAATCGATACCGACAAATAACCGGTCACTATCCTGTATAACTCTATCCGTGTGGTGCTTATTCCTATCGAAAAAGTGATAAATCTTACTTTGCGAAAGGCTTACAAACTCGCCGTTAATGTACAACTCGGCTAGTATTGGGTCGTAGTTGTTGCGTATCTGCTCGATGTATTCGGGCTTTAGGTATGGGTTAGACAGTGTACTTGCTTTAATCAGGTCGTAACCTGCTGCCTTTTTCTTTACCCATTTTTCGTACACAAACCCATGTATGCCTTGGTCTGGCGTGGTTACACATCCGATGGTATTCTTCCCCTTTCGCCTTTGTCGTGTACGCTCTGCCGCCTTTCGCCATACCAACTCCGCTTTCTCTTTTGGTAGTGTGTCAATCTCATCTAGCAGGGTGTGTGCAACCTCAAAGGCTACCCATCTTTCTGGTCTGTCATAGCTGCGAAAGTAGATAACGCCAAAGCCGATTACCTCGATAGTGTACTCAGACTTATTGGTTTTAAATGGAATGCCCACCATTGCAAGCACTTCTTCAAAGCCTGGTATTGCCCTCATCTTTAACAGGTCATAGGTTGGCATACCTAATAGGCAATTAGCGCCCTTATCGTTAAGCATCTGCAAGAGAAAGCGTATCGTTGCGGCGTAGGTCTTTCCGGCGCCCAAACCAGCCACCATTGCGGGATAGGGAGCATGGTTAAATACAAATTCACGCTGCGGCTTAGTGAGCGCTATATCAATCTGCATCTTTCACCGCGTCGATAATATTTATTGTCAGTGCGCTATCTTGTGGTGCATCTTCACCTTTCTCAATATCCGCTTTCTGCTTAACCGCCTGCATTAGCTTCTGCATTGTTTCGAGGGATATGTCGTTTTTAAGCGCTGCCTCAATGATACTGCTAGCCGTTTCAATTGGCGTTGCATCTTTCTTGACTGCGATTTGCTCTCTACGGCGTGACAGCCTTTCAAGCATGGTTGTACACATTGGCGCTGATGATACAGAGCCGTAAGTAATCCACCATGAGATAGCTTGGTCGGTTAGGCTGTCTAGAACTTCGACGTAGCCCTCATTAGGGTAACGATTGCGGTAATCGAATAGCGATTGTTTAGTTTTAAATCCAAGGTGATTGATTGCGATATGTTCAAGCGTGACAATTTCAACCTCGACTTCTTCACCCTTGAATAACAGGGTCTTTCTATCGGGGTTTTTGAAATACTCGTCAACTTTCTTTTGCATAGACTCAGGCGTTGGATACTTCCTCGTCTTGCGCGGTTTTGTCTCTCTATTTCCGACTTTAGGCACTGCCTATACTCCTATTAGTCACTGACTAATTAAATGGGAATTACTTTAAGTCTTCCTTTGCGCTTATACCTCAACGTATGAACGCCAAGCAAGCGCATGTCATTTACGAATTTACGGGCCTGTGATTTTCTGATTTCTGCACATAGCCCGTTTACTGTTGCCTCGCCACCGTAAAAGGTGACAGTTGTCATTGATTCGTATGTACCGCCTTTCTCACCGAACCGATAGAGACCTACTATCGGTGTGAACATTTAGCACTCCACTATGGTTAATACGCCTGTGTCGCAGTCTGAACGTGTTGCCGTCTGCCAAGACCAATGCACCTCATGCCTGCCAATCGTAACGCCCTCAAAGTAAGCCTGTAATACGTTATCGCTAGAAGTAGGTAGCGTAACAGTTGCGCCTTCACAAGTGACCGTCAATCCACTTATAGGCTCACCATTAAGCCACCCGCTATCAATGGTATATGTGTAATTGCCAACCTTTCCGACTGGCAACGGCTTTTCGTAAAGCTGGCTCATACGTCACCTATGCGAATGTGATAGCTAGCGAGTTAATGGTCGATGTTTCGCCGCTGATGTAGTTAGTAGTCGATACCACTACGTCTGTGCCGCTTGTGCCTAGTGTAAGGTCGTACTCGGTAGTGACATCGATAAGTTTTGCGTTATCTGCCGCACCTGTCGCTGCAATAGTGGCGTCTGCAATAGCGTTAGCAGTTACTGTGCCGCCTGATGCTGCGCCGAAGCCTGCCAGCATATGTGTTGCAAGCACAGTAACGCCTGCCCGAATCTCTAGCGTTGCATCTGCGTATCGTGTAGCCAAGTCGGTAGCTAATGCGTTTAATTCCGCTGCATTTGGTGTTGCCATTTTGTCACCCGTTAATGTTGTTTGATAGTATCGGCGCGTTTATATTGTTTGACAATACGCGCTGGTTAATGTTCGTTTCTTCATCGACTATTATCGCAATTCCACCAACAATAGCAACTACGCTGACGCTAGGCGGTGAAACAGCGAAACTTACTGTTGATTCTGGTTGCGGCAATGTAGCGCTTGCTGATATTGATACAGTAGGCGCGTTAATCGTAAATGCAACGTTAGCGTTGAAGCTTGGCTGTGTCGCTGTCGCTGATACTGAAACGTTAGGCGCTGACACGCTAAACGCAATATCTGAAACCGGATTAGGTAGCGTTGCGCTTGCTGACGCGCTAACGACTGGCGTAGATACGGTGTAAATTACGTCGGCGCTTGGGTTTGGCAGTGTAGCGCTAGCATTGGATGATACGCTTGGGGCGCTAACACTGAATGATACTGTCGCGCTATACCCTGGCAACGTAGCCGAAGCGTTAGCCGCAACACTTGGTGAATTAACGGTAAATGCAATATCTGATGCAGGTTGTGGCAGAGTAGCCGATGCACTTGACGATACACTAGGCGGTGATACAGAGAAGGCGATATCTGCTTGCTGCGCTGGTACGGTAGCACTTGCACTAGCTGATACTGATGGGCTATTCACCGTATACGCTACATCAGCCGTTATGCCTGTTGCATCACTATAAAACACCCATTGGCTGTCATCGGTTGGGAAGTTAACAAGTGTACCGTTATTGCTGCCTGCTGTGTCGGTGAGTATTGAACCTGTGCCGTTTGAAGTTGATGGGTCGTAAAAGCTTATAGCTTGGCCATTGACCTCAAACTCGATATTGTATAAATCACTGGCTACCGTTGCTGTAGAAAAGTTTGCGCCTAACACGCCAAAAGTAAAAGATTGGCTGCTGTTTTGTGCGGGGCCTTGCTGCTGCCCGTCATAATGCAGAGATAAGCTTCCTGCCACCCTGCGAAGTTCTATTTTTCTGTCGATAGACTGGTCGGTGGCTTGTGAAAATCCGACATTACCTCCCGTTCCTCCGTAAACAGTAATATCACCGTTGGCGAAATGTATTATCCTAGAGGATGAAGAGGCTACAGTATCACCACCTAAAACCCTGTGATTTCCACTAGATGTTGTCGGCCACCGCCACTTAATACTAAAGTCGTCTGTTGTACTAATGTTGATTGTTGACGCAAGAGTCACATAAGCATTAACACCGTAAAACCGCAGCAAATATGCCATTACGCAATAACCCCGTAAGCGTCATCTACGTAAAAACTAGTATACCCACGCGGCACTTGTGCAAGATAATCACCTGACTTATCGACTAGCCCAAAACCTGTAACGCGCTGCTTCATGCCTTGAATATCCACAAACACTTGATGCCTATGCGCTTCTACGTCTTGTGTAGTCGTGATTTTCAGCCAACCGTTAACAGGCTTTACTTCTTTCTGTGTAATCGGCAAAAACTTTGCGCGTTTAAAATCGTATTCGGTGGCGTTGGCGTGTGGGTATATCGTGAAGTTGGCGTAACTCAAGCAGTCATCAGCAAACGACTGACTGACTGCGCCAATGCTTACCATGTGAGCAAGTAACTGCTGATTGCCTTGACCCACTGGATGGCTAGACATAACGTTAAACTCTTGAACGCCGCTTGATACTGCAAGCCAGAATCCCTTAGCGCCTTCATATGTTGCAGCCTGCAAGGATGTTATGCACTGGTTTTTAGTCAAGAAAACAACAATCATGTCGTGGCTAATCATGCGCCCTTTCGTTGTGCTGTACTGTCGCGCTTCGGTGATAGTTGGGAAGTCTTTGAGATGCATGATTAATCCTCGTATGCTAACAACCCTAGTATACGCTTTAAACAGGCGAAAAAAAAGCCCGTGAAGGACGGGCTTAAAGGGAGATTGTGAAAGTTGTACTTGGAGGTACTAATCAATCATTACATGGCACATACTTTATGTCAAACGGGTATTTAGTGTTTAATACATCAATGTTGTGCGTTTGCTTCATGTGTTGCGCGAATGCGTTTATGGCTTCGTGCGTTGTCGTGGCAGATTTGAATACTTTGTAATACTTTCTGCCCTGGTACATGTATGCGAATTGAGGGGCTAGCATTTGCGTTTCCTAATCATCAACTTCAACAACTCAAAACCACCGAACACAATGCCGCAACTTCCCACCGTTAAAAACACAAGCATTGATAAGTGATATAGCAATCCTGTTTGTATAAATCCGTACATCACTCTTGCTCCTTGCGTAGTTGTTCAGATTTCCATTGACGATACTCTTTACCAAATTCGTGAACATCCCTTACACCTAAGCTACTAATCAGTCTTTTGTATTGGCGTTCAAAGTAAATAAAAGAAAGCCAAACTGAAAAAGTTGCCATTAATATGGTTAGAGAAATAACCAGCCCGATACCAGCAATCCTAGATGCAGTTAGTAGCCAAAATGTCTCGTCAATCATCACTCTTGCTCCTTGCGTAGTTGTTCTACGTCAAACTTGATATCTTCTGAATAAACGACATCAGTATTGTGACCATGCGGGTACGCGATAGGTCGGCTATTTTCTCTTAAGGTGCCTTCAAGCGCCTCAATCTTCTTCTCTATGGCGAATTTGTTTAGTAGTGCTTTTGACTCCGTGTTGTCTATCTCAAATAGGCGCTCGATTGCCGCTCCCATATCCATTTCGGTTAACTCGCAACAGGCTTCCACGTTGGCAGCCAACTCTAAATTGACTTGCTCCAATTCCTTCACACGCTCATTAGCCTTTGTTAGTAACGCATCAGCAAAATCGTAGACGTAAGGGTTTAAATCTATTTCACCGCTTGGCTGCTCTTTCAGCTTGAAACCATTGGATAATGCTAAATCTTTTATTTGCTTCTTATTCACTGTCTTTCTCCTTGCGTAGCTGCTCTATTTCTGAATCAATAATATCCGTGCTTAACCAAACAGGCTGCTCCATCAACTTTTCTACGCTTGGAGATTGACTAATAATCCAATTTTTATGCATTAGGTCAACAGCTTTTGATTTTATCTTTTGAAGCGCCTCAATCTTTGCTTGACTTAGGATTTTATTTCTATGGTTTTTGTTGTTCATTTCTAATTCAATGTTATCCGAAGAAATACCGACTTTATTACGAAGTTCAGTGTATCTAGCCTCCAACTCCTTCACACGCTCATTAGCCTTTGTTAGTTGTGTGCGTAGGGTTTCGATTTCAAAACCCATATTTAAAATAAGGTTGTCACCAGTTAAATCCCTCCATTCTTCACCGTGACGGAGTGCTTTATGCTCCTTGTCATTTAAAATGTAAGTGTATTTACCATCATCTAATTTTATTTCAATACTCACTCTTCAATCTCCTAAAGTCTGTTTCTGATTCTTTCCAACTCGAATATCGCATCATCCAGTGCGCACTCAACATCCTCGCGGTTGTCATTTTGTTTTTTTATCTTCGATTAGCATCATAAACTCATAAAGCGCATCACCAGATAACGCCACGCCTGAATTTATAATTTCCTTTGGCAGCATGTTTGGATAATCTTCTTTTTTATCTATTACTCTCACAACTCTCTCCTTTGTTCGCTTTGGTGAATAGCTTGACGCTTACCCATCACACTCTTTGAATGTGAAGCGGCATTGATAGTAAACTACAAACCATTCCCAAAACGCCCTATTGCTAGGGACGTTTAAACCTTACACCCTAACCAGCCACTTAACAACTCTGACCAGTGAAACTCCCACTCGTCAACGGCATTAACGCAAACGCCCTGGAATACGCGCCACCCTGCTTGATTTTGTTGCGGCGTATCGTTTCGCTGATAATCGAATGCTTTCTAGCTGCTTTCGATATGTCACGAGATGTTAACCCTAGGTGTTGAGCGGTCTTTTCGCTGCTCGTTAGATGCACGTTTTTGAACACTGCATCGTAGATTTTCTTACTTTGTTTATCCATTTCCGTATTGCTCGCTGATGTTTGCAAATAAATGATATTTCCCGTCACGCTCAACTACCATGTGCTCTTTCTTTAGCTTCATGTAGTTTGTGAGAGTGCCGCGCTGTATGCGTAACATGCGGGCAACCTTTGACTGGTTGCCGCGTGTCATTACTAAAAGGTCTGATATTGTTATCATCACAAACCCGCCTCATGCTCTAGTTTTGTTCTGTATGCTTCGCGTAGTAGTAAATCAGCCACTTCTTTGAACTTATCATTGAAATCTACGCAGCTATTCCATGCGTGAATCTCTTCCATCATTTTCATGGTAAAAGGCTCGTTGCTTAGCATTTTTCGATAAACATCCTCACAACTTACGTCCAACGCTTTACCGCCCTCGTTTAAAACCTCAACCGCCTCTTGCAACTCTTGTTCGTTTATCATTGTTCTTCTCCGTAGATTTCAAAACCGTAAGTGTTAGTGTTAACGTCAAGGCACTTGACATCAGCTGTAAACTCTTGTCTGTGCAGTTGCATGTTAACACTACCTTCAACTGCAACAGTGACCGGCAAATCTCCACGCTCTTCAATGGCGCGAGCTAGTCTGTATATCAATTCGCTTGCTTTCACAATTCAATCTCCCATTTAAACTAAGAGCACCTTAACGCGCCGGATGCGCTTAACAGATTAGACCAGTTAGATTATGTCGTGCTCGGATATAAATTCTTCTATCAAGTCAGAAACGAGACCAGCTTTTCTACCAAGACACCATTTCGGATACTCTCTTAATTTTGATACCGTCTCTTCACTCATCTTCGGCTTGATAGGTCTAAAAAAGTAATCATTAATGACACCTACTGTTTCACGGTTGCCGTTTCTCCCAGCGATTATGAACAATTCATCACCATAAGTCTTCACAGTTTCTTTATGAAAGTCTGGTTGCGCCCACTCTTTTGTCGCGTCCTTATGTTTAATTTCGCATTCAATACCGATAGGCGGAAGTCCTTCACCATTCCACTCCACCGCATCCGCAACGGTTTTTGTTTTTGGCGCAATATGTTTAAAGTATCTTTCGCAATCTTTTGCTTTCCCTATGTAACAAGCAAACTCCATAGCCGCCGCTTTCGAATTCTCATCCCAATTCACATCAATCATTTGCTTTGCTCTCCAATTGTTTTCTTTGCGTGGTCAGCAAGCGCTATCGCCTGCAACCTAATGCTGTTATTAATCATCTCTAACTGGCGCGCGCTGCACTTGCCTTCAAGTTGACACCTCACTTTATGCAATGTGGCAGCCACTGTTAATGCCGATGAATAAAGAGACCTGTTAGTCTCCTTCAACCTCTCATTCTCCCTCTCCAACTCAATCCAATCCTGTGGCGTTGGCGCTGTTGCTTTGATTTCTTTCATTTGCTCACCTTCTTAGCCGCCTTAATCGCATTAACAATCATATCGGCAACTTTACCCTTGTAGCGCCCCTTGCTGTAATTCTCACTCGCTACCATTGCAGCGTTTCGGGCTTGCGTTTGACTAACGCCCTCTTTCAGGCATCCGTTAAGAACTTGTTTGTATACAAAGTCAGAGGTCATAACGATACCCATTTCATTTCGTTGTTGTAGAAGCCTCTCATACCGTTAAGCGTGAAAGGCAATGTACCACTAGTCATAAGGCACAGTATATGGCCATCAAGCGCACCACCGATACACAAGTGTTTAGCCTTCTTTCTGCTCATACGCTGCCTTGCGCGTTGGGTAACAATGTTTGGCGCTCGACTCAGGTTTGTTGGTTTTCTTCTAGTTACTTTTGCCACTTTCTCAATCTCCTTTTGCTACAGAGTGAAACGTCCTAATTGCATCCTGTATATCACACGGTTGATCATGCAGAGATAGAGTAAATCCTGAATCATCTCTCTTTGCGGCAAAATCAAATAATACGTCGATGCATTCTGCTTGTATCTTATCAATAGCTTTTTTGTGATTTATGTTGCTTTCGTACAAAGCGCTTGCGCAATTTGCAAGTGCCTTTTCTAGCCTAGACACCTTCTCTCTCAAATCTCCTGCTTCCTCAAGGGCTTTCAAGCCTTTCTCTAGCGGGTTATTCATTATCAATCCTTCTAGGTCAGTGCCTTCAAAGTCTATATTTTTCATGTCGTCATTAAAGCTCATTTCAATCTCCTCTTGTTTGTTGGTTAACTATACCTACACATCGATAAAAGCAAATGTCACTGGTCGTTTTTAACCAACTTGCCCTTAGTGCGAATATAAACATTACCTTCACCGTCCACATGCGCGTCGTTATCTAGCCACCGTCTAAGCTGGTACGGGTGAACATCGTAAGCCTTAGCAAATGATAGCTTGCTAGGGTATTCGGTTAGTAGGGTTTTTAGGGGGGTCATTATTCGTCATCCCTTATCGCTATGATTGCAGCCATTAACGCAGTTGACATATTGGCCGCGTTAATGCCGTTGTTGTCAGTGCCCCACTTAGAGGCTCTACGAAGAAAAGCTTTAGCCACAGAGTCGGCTACATGCTCAGTTTTTAGCTTATCGAAAACAGACTTAAATACTTCCTCAGCAACTGCCCTTTTGCCTGCATTGTTGTCGATTCTGAAATCATCACTAACCTCAACCCATTTATTCGGGAATAGGCTTAGCGCTGCTTGTTTGTGATCTTCCATAAGACAAAGCGAACCTTAACGGCTCGCCACCTCCTGTGCCATTGCCGCACACGCAAGCTTAAAAGCGATTTCTTGTGTATGCGAGTCTTTACCATCAGTGCCAGTAATTTTCATTGCAGCTTCAAGTGACTGTTTAGCTAGTGTATCCATGTTCATTTCAATCTCCGGTGTTTTTGTTCGTTGCCTCGTTGGTATGTGTATAGAATAGTACTTCACGCTTTGTTGTCAACACTTTTTTGTTTTTAATTACCTAGTCAGAGTAGTTAATCGTAAAACCCAATCAATAACCGCATTATTCATAAATTTCTTTAATGGGTAAGCATATTTTGCATACAAAGTGAAGCAACTATTTGATTTTTAACCAGTAAAAGCCGTTGCACCTTTTCTGCTGCCTCTGACTTCCTCCTGATTCATCAAGTCGCCTATCTGTACATCAGTCAAACAAGTAAATAACCCGCTTTCATTTGTTTTAAGATATACAGTACGCGGTAAATCCCCATGCCTAAACTTAACTGGTATCAACTCAACTACACCGCGTAACGCCGTACTCTCGTTTACTACCTCTTCCCTATGGCTTGCGATAATCAAATCACTATCGGCTTCAATAGCACTCGAACCATATATGTTTGACATTTGCGGCCGTTTTTCTTTATCCGTACCCCTGTTAGCCTGAGCTAATAGCAACACTGGCACTTTCACCTCTTTGGCTAATTGCTTTAATCCCCTGGTGACTTCACCAATCGCTAAATCTTCACGGTCTGCTTTTGGTAGCGTCATAAGCTTTAAGTAGTCGATTACTATCAGCGCTAATTTACCCTTACGCTTAATCGTAGTCTTTACCCGGTGTCGTATCTGTTGAAGTGATAAGGCTGGCGTATCGTCGTAGAATATGTTTAGTTGCTTTCTATCCATTAGCCCCAGCACTTCACCAAGCTTTGCAAATTGATAATCATTGAGCTCACCTGTCTTTAACGCTTTAGGCCCTATACCCGCAGTGATACCAACAAACCTGTCCATGATTTCATCTTTCGACATTTCCATACTAAAAAACTGCACCGCCTCACGCTTGGCTATGTGGCTGCATATCAACTGCGCGATTAATGTTTTACCATGTGACGGTCTGGCAAATAGCGTAACAAGCCAATCTTCACCAATGCCTATGATTTCATCATCTAGCCTTTCAATACCTGTCTTTAGACCTACCGCGCTTCTATCGCCTTTTTGCCTTGCCTCCAGCCTATCAATAAAGCTAGAACTTAAATCACCTATATGATTCGGCTCATACCCACCGCTTAGGTCAATCTTTTGCGCCTCATTACCAATGTATTGCAATACCTCACTGTTTGGCTGCTTGTCGTATATCTGGCTTATGCCGTTATGCAATACGCCCATGATTTCTCGTGCGTTGTACTTATCCGCTACAATCTCAGCATACTGTAAAGCTGCTGCCGTTGAAGGTGTACTTTTCCCTAACTCGGCGATATAAGTAAAACCGCCGCACTCGTCCAGCTTGTTTAGCTTATCCAGCAAATCAGTGATAGTGATTAGGTCTCGGTCTTTTAGCTTTGTCATGGCTCGGTATATTTCCTGGTGAGCCATGTTATAAAACATTTCTGGTCTTAGTGTGTCGGTTACCTCTAGCGCTTTATGCTCGTTAGCATCCATCATCATTAAAGCACCTAAAACGGCTTGTTCTGCCTCGATGCTGTGTGGTGGTATGTTTATGTTTTCCATTACTGGTCTCTCCATTGCTTACGAGAAAGAAGCTTGCCTGTCTGCATGTGCTCGAAGTTGTTAAATCCTTCAAGGGAGTGAGCGTCTACAACAAACTGACAAATATCTGATACCTCTTGCTTGAATTGTTCTATCGTGTGAGTTTTGAAATACGAGGCGTTAAACATGGGCTTCCATTTCTTTTTTAGCGTATCGCCTTTAGGTGAGGTATCTACCTTGCCTATGTCTTTTTTTGCTTGCTTCCATATCTTCCAAAAGTGCTCAAAGGCTTTCTCTACCAATTCCAGTGGGTAGGGTTGGTCGATAGACCTACCATTATCTTTATTAGGGGTAGGGGAATCAGGAATCAGGTTAAGGGAATCAGCACGATTCGTTTCGTTTTCATCCTGATTTAATCCAGATTTATCGTGATTTATCGTGATTGTAGTTAAATCAACAACTTGGCGCATAGATTCTGAATACTCTGGAGTCTCTGTTCCTTTTTCACGCTCATTCTTATGCGGGTTTTGATGCTTATCGAAGTTGGTTATATTTAGGTAAATTTTATCCCCATCAGAATAAAACCGAACGAATCCAGATTTATCCAGATTAATCATGATTTCTTTTACGTCACAAGAGTCATATGGCAATATTTGAGCCTTAATCTTTTTCTCGCGCCACTCCACATTCCCGTTGCAATCAGCAATAGTCCACAGGCCAATAAATAAAAGCCTGCCGATAGGCTCAATCTCTGCCAATTCGTCATTGGTGAAAAACGCTGGTTTAATGTTTCTTGCTCTAGCCATTGTTTAGCGCCTCCATTACCTTGTCAAAACCAGCCAATTTAACAAATCTAGCAATCTCTTTGCTGTGATTTCTGGTTAAATCGTACTCTAGGAATGTCATGCACCGCTTGGTTGTTACCGCTACCTCATTTTTATTTAAGAATATATATGAGGATGGCTGATCATCTTCTTCGCTAAGAAGACAATCGAATGCAACTCCTTCATTAAGGGAGAAGTCGGAAGGCGCAGTTATTAAATTCTCTATTGGCGATAACCTGCGTATAAATTCAAGCTCATTATGCTCTAAAACTTCCTTTCTTACTGATTTTTGAGCCTCGTAAAATCCATTAAGACCGTTCGCTTTAGCGTAATAAACCTCTATTCTTTCACAGTCTTTATATTTACCGCTTAAATGCTGAGATATTCTGCTTGGAAGGTTTTGGCTTTGACCGACGTAGTAGCAGGTATCGCCCTTATATATCACATATATTCCGGCGTACTTATGAGTGCTTGATTTGTAGTCTGGAGTGACTATTTGGAGTGAGTTGCTCAAAGAAAAGAAAAGCTCTTTTGAGCATGATGGTCTATCAAATAAAGTTAACATATTGTAATCCAGTTTCAGCCCAGAGTTAAAAGTTGCGCGGCTACCACTTCTGGAATAGTGGATTTAGAGTAGGGGATCAATCCAACTCATAGCCGCCCATTAATTATACCAGCGTTGTGCTGGTGGTCAACTGGTAATAACCTTGTGATTTTTGTAATGAAATTGAGATTTTGTAAAGCATCCTTCAACCTTTTCTAGAGAGTAATCACCTATCGATGCGCTATACTCTGACTTTACTGTGTAACCGTGCCACTTGCCGTAGTTAAATGCCTCACTAACCGCCTCTTTGAACTCATCATTAGTGAGTTCAACTCTTAATATTTCGCCGCCGCGACTCAATTCCTCATCAATTTTATCAAAAATTGTTCGTCTAATTACTTTCATTTTAAAATATCCACAATTATCGCTGTCTTAGTCTCATGTATCACATACCCGCCATAAACCTTATTGCGTGATTTGCCGCTGTATAACGGCATGCCTTTTGGGTTGGCGCGTAAGTGTTCGTCGTATGCGTCGAGTGCTTCGTCTGTTATCTCGCATTTGAATGTTGTTTGTTTCATTATTTCACCTTAATCAGACCTTTATCGTGTAGCTTCATTTGCGTTTCTTGTAGCGCTCTCATCTGGTCATGCATATCAACCTTGCCGCTGTCCAGCCATGAGTGACACCAAGAGCAGCCGTACACGCCGAATAAATCGGGCGATTTAAACCCCATGCCGCGATAGTTGCTTTGTAGGTGACAAAATACAACTGTCTCACCATCTTGGCACTGCGGGTGAACTCGCAAGCTGCATGATTCATTGCGGGCGCTATCCCGTATTTTCTTTGATTTAATCATGGCTTATCCTTCATAACTGAATCCCAATATAAATCATCTGGCATTGGTAGCTGACAGCCCATATCAATCGATGCCCATGCATAATACATATCAAGCAATGCTGAAAATTCTTTAACCGGTAGGTTTTTGGTAGACTTGCGCGCGATAATAAAATCACCGTCTGGCAACTTCTTAGGCTCTTTTGGTAGCAGCTTACCGATTACGAACTCATGGATGGTTTCCGTGTCGTAAATCTCACCCTGGCTTTCGTGAATATGCTTGGCTAGCTCACCGTGGAGCATCCAGAGCAGGCGGTTCTGCTTTACGCTTCGGCTAGTTTCCGCCGGCTTGATTGTGACAACTAGGTCTTTTTTCCATTGCCATGCTTCGCCAAGTTTAGCTTTGCATAGCTCTGGCCACTGCTTTGCATTTGATAGTGGCAGCAATAGGTTTATTTTGTAACTCATTACTCGCCAGCCTTTACTTCGTGAGATTTTAAACTTTCATTAAAATCTTCTATACGAGACAGAAGTAGTTCAACATCCGCTTTTGAATAATATTCGTAACTGCCTTTATCGTCCTTGTAAGAATATATTGTATCTATATTCTCTATCAGAGACTTACACTGAGAAGTAATTAACTTCTCGACATGGGCCTTTTTTAAAAACGCCCCGTTGTTCGGGATTGTCTTGTTGTATTTTGGTTTAAGCCTGACAATGTCTTTCGCCTCATTTAGAGACATTTGAGATTCGCTACAACCAAACAGATGAAAGTCATCAAACTCTTTATCTGAGTGGTGGCAATGGTATGCGATTCTTTTTCTCGGTGATGAGCTTTGCCCGACATAAACAACCTTTCCGCCTTCAGTGAGGTGATACACGCAGTGATACTCGCCCTCAGGGATGCCTTTTTCATCTAATATTTTGTCCAAAAACGTTTTCATTTCTCAACCTCCTTTTTATATTGTTTCAATACCAGCTCAGCAATAACCGCAGCCATTGTATTAGCTGGGTGACCCTCCTTTGAGCGCTTGTCGCTAATTTGCTTTAGCTTTGCGTGTATATTGGGGTTTAACTGCAAATTCTTTCTCATGTTGTTTCCTTTTTTGTGGTAGTTTCTGTATACTATATCAATACTTTTAAAACTGCAACTTCTCACTGGTAGGAGTTGTTAAACGCTGATTTTTAGCGTAGCTTTACCATACCAATTAACGGGAGATAGAAAGTGACTAAACCAATAGACTTTTGGAATAGCGTTGAAAAGACCAATCCAAAACACACGAAGCAATACAGCGATAGCGGACAAACTCGCACAACGGTTGATGCTCAGGTCAAGAAAAAGATGATTACTGAGAAGTTTGGCATATACGGTCTAGGATGGGGCGTTGTGGCTGGCAGTGAGAATTACGACCGTGTTCATTATGACGATGAAAAAGAAAGCGTGCTGCTTAATTACACGGCTACCGCATTCTTTGTTCATGATGGCGAGCGCGGTGAATTCCCTATTGCTGCGCAGGTGCTTGAGGCGTACAGAACAAAAGGGGGGAAAGGGTATAAGAAAGTTGATTCAGAGGCCGTTAAAAAGGTTCGCACAGATGCCTTAACAAAGGGCTTTACTGACTTAGGTTTTTGCGCCGATATTCACATGGGTATGTTTGACGATCAGGATTATGTTCACGGCGCTCAAATGGCTGCACATGCTAAAGAAATGGATGAAAAGGAGGAGGCAGCTAAAAAGTCATACGATGAGATTAAAGCATGGCTTGCTGAACAGGTTAAGTCTGCGGAAACGTTAAGTAATCCGGTATCATACAATAAAGCACTAGACAGACTTGCTGATAAAGTGGATATGAAATGCAAAGTGGCTGGTTTAGCCAGTCGTGGTTTTGTGGATAAATTAATGTCATCTAAACGGGAGATAAAACAATGAGCAGCATCGTAATTTTTAAAGACATGACGGCTGAGGAAAAGCTTTCTCAGATTGAAGAGCAATCAAAGCAATTCGACGGCTTGGTTGTAGATATGAATAAGCCAGCGGAGAGAAAAAAGGTTAAGGAAAGCGCTGCTGTAATTAACGACATCCTTAAAAAGCTAGACCGCGCACGTATTGACCGCAAAAAGGAGTACGCGCAAAAGGTTGAGGATGAGGCGCAATTCATTCGTGAGCGACTTGAAGCAGCTAACGCGCCTTTAACGAAACTAATTGATGCGCACAAAGAGCAAGAGCGATTAAAGCGCGAAGCTGAAAAGGCTCGCCAAGAAGAAATCGACAACGCATTTTCTCGAATGAATGACATGGCTATGGAGGCTATCGGGCAAACGTCAACCGTTATCGAATCAATCATTGATGAGCTAGCGGATTATGATTTCAACCCTGATACATTCCAAGAGCGCACCGAGGATGCTGTTAAAAAGCATTCTGAGTTGATGCAGCGCCTTGACATGATGAAGCAGCAAGCAACCGCACAAGAGGAGCTTGAAGCTAGAGCCGCAGAAATCGAGCGCAAAGAGCGTGAGCAGGCAGAAAAGGAAGAGGCTGAACGTTTGCGTATCGAGCGCGAAAAAATAGCACAGGAGGCCGCAGAGAAAGCCAGAATTGAAGCGGAGCAACGCCACCAGCAAGAAATGAAAGAGGCTGAACAGCGTCGTATTCGTGAAGCTGAAGAAGCCAAGCAAAGAGAAGTCGAAGCCGAGAAACGCGCCAAGTCGCAAGCTGAAGAAGCTGCGCAAGCAGAGCGTGAGCGCATCGAATCTGAGCGTCTAGCCAAGGAAGAAGAAGAGCGCAAGCGCGAAGCAGACCGCAAGCACAAGGGTAAGATTCATTCCGAAATAGTAAAAAATCTTACTGATGCAGGCTTAAGTGAGGCTGATGCGAAAAAGGCAGTTGAGTTAATCGCAAAAGGTCAAGCTGGCAACGTGAGAATTTACTATTGAGTTTTCGCAGAGCCGCAAAGAAAGACGCTAACCATGTAGAAGTGGTTGGCCTTTTCCGTAAGCTTGGCTGGTATGTTCTCGATATTGGCCAACTGAAGAATTGCTGTGATTTGATTGTTGCTAAAGATGGCCACGGCATTGCAATTGAAATTAAGGATGGCAGTAAACCAGCAAGCGCTCGTAAATTATCAGAGGGTGAGCAGAAGTTTAAAGATGAATGGCTGGGCGTATGGCGTTTGGTTGAAACAAATGATGATGTTTTGAAATTAAATGAGGAAATAAAGACATGGCGATAAATATATTCACGGCTAGCGGCAATGTTGGCTCAGATATGGAAGTTAGACAGACTCCAAACGGTAAATCTATCGGCACTTTTTCAATGCCTGTTAAATCTGGCTGGGGTGAGAATGAAAAGGTTAGTTGGGTATCGTGCAAAATGTTTGGCGAACGCGCACAGAAATTAGCGCAGCACATCACTAAAGGCACAAAGCTAACCGTTACAGGCTCGTTTGTTTTGGATGAGTGGGAAAATAACGGCGTTAAACATTCGCGCCCCGTTATTCTGGTTAACGATTTTGAGTTTGGCGGTAGTCCGCAAGGCCAATCTAATCAATGTGGTTATCAGCAACAGCGGCCGCAGCAAAACCATCAGCGAGCATCGCAAAATCAGTCTGAACCGAATTTCGATTTCGATGATAATTTGCCTGATTGGGATTAATTAACTTAACAGGGCGCATCACGCGCCCAAGTGAGGGAAGATGAAACCAAAATACGCAACAGAATTCAGTGCAGGCGCAGACCTGTGCGCAAGTGAGTATTGATGTTCTATATCGGTCATGGCATAATAATCCTCAGTTACTAAGCGGAGACCGTTATGCCAAGACTAGATTTGACAGGGCGGAGATTCAATAGATTAATCGTTAAATCTTTTTCCCACACATTTAAAACCCATACCTATTGGAATTGTATTTGCGAATGCGGGAATAGCAAGGTTACAAACACTAATAGATTGAGAAACGGACAAGCCAAATCATGCGGTTGTCTAATGAAAGAGAATTCGAGTAAAACGTGTTTAGGCCGCAGCAAGCATGGTCATTCGAAGAGGTCGGGCGCTTCTAAGCTTTATACAATTTGGGCAAACATGAAGCAGAGAGCTTTAACGACTGGAAGAAATGATTCGAAATGGTATTTCGAAAAAGGGATTGATGTATGCGGTAAATGGGAGCGTTTCGATGGTTTTTTAGAGGATATGGGGGAAGGATACTTTTCTGGTGCGTCACTTGATAGAGTCGATAACAGCAAGGGGTACGATAAGGATAACTGTCGCTGGGTAGAACTAAAAAGACAGCATAGAAATATGACCTCAAACCATATTCTCACCATAGACGGAGAGGATATGTGTATGGCAGATGCGGCTGAGAAGTTTGGAATAAATTACAACACGCTTAGAAGTAGAGTTTATAAGTTAGGAATGGATCATAAAGAGGCTGTAACTAGGCCTGTTAAGAGGAAGAAAAAATGAGTAATAATCAATTTATAAAAGACGCATTACGAACTGAGTCGCTAGTATATAACCAGGTTGACCCGCGGATAGACCATGCCATCACAGGACTTGTTACCGAATCGGCAGAAATGGCAGACGCAATAAAGAAGTCAAAGTTTTACGGTAAAGATTTGGATGTGACAAACCTAAAAGAAGAGAGCGGCGACATACTGTGGTATTTGGCGTTGCTATTTGATGCGCTAGGGACAACGTTTGAAGCTGAACAGGAGCGAGTCATTAACAAGCTCAAAGTTAGATACCCTGACAAGTTCACAAAGGCCGAGGCTCTGGAGCGAGACCTGACGGCTGAAAGAGAAGTTCTTGAACGAACATTCGGCTCTACCGGTGGCTACAATGGTTATGATGAAGCAGTCAAAGCAGGAGTGTATGAGTCGTGAATAAGAGGACAAAACAAGCTATTTTCATCCTATCTCTGATACCGATAAGTTATCTTGTAGGTGTGTTATTACACTCATTTGTAGAATGGCGTCAACCTTTATGGAGTCCGTCGATGTGGGATAGTCTAGTAAGATTTATTTATCTCATGTTTTGTTTTTTATTTTTATTCTATGCGTTTATTTTTTACGACATGGGCAGGCATGAGTAACTGGTCTAATCTGTTACACCCGCATTAGGTGGTATTGTTTGGGTGTTGATTGATTAGGGGGCATGAATAAGTACGAATACAAGCAGCGCATAGATAACGTGATAAAGTTTATCGTAATAGCTCATGGCGGCGAAATTAATCAAGGTGATGAAATTATAGCGGAGCGTCAACTTTCTGAAGCTATCGGTATTGATAGGCAGCCACTAAGAGAGGCTATGGTTGTTCTTCAGTATAACGGATTCATCGAGTGCAGGTGGGGAAGGAAAAAGTTAGCGCTGAAATCAATACCATTAGAATTTAAGGGTTAATATGAGCCAGTACAGATTTTCAGAAAACAAAGAGTATAACGCTAAGGTGATACGTGAAATGCTTAGTTACCTAAAGACCACTTTTCATGTTATGCACCTTTGTGATAATACTTATTTGATAGATGCAGAAGCAATAAAGCAATTCGCCGATAAGGTTGAAAACGGCGATATAATCTAACGAGCATCCGCGCAGTAGCTCACAGGAGGTGACATGAATAGACGTATAACAGACATGACAAAGACGGAAATTATTTTCTGTGCGGTATTTGTTTTACATGTGATTGGCTCATTGGCTGGTCTGATTTAAGTTTCACGCCGCCTAGATACGACAATTCTGTCATAATCGGTTTGTTTAACATGGTCTTTGTTTAGGCGGTTTCTTTTTAGCACTGGTTGCGGATTTCTTTTAACCTAAATCTTAATGATTAATGCGCACACGGCTTCGCATCAATAAGTTACTTAATTTGCTTGTTGTTTGATGTATTGCCTTTGCCGCAACCAGTTTTTTATTTTTGGAGATTGATATGAGTAAATGGATTAGTGTCGAGGATAAATTGCCAGATGAAGCAAGGCCGGAAGTTTTATTTTTCGTTTCAGAGCTCAATCAAATTGAGCTTGGTAAATTTAACGAGACAACTGGGAAATGGATTGTGCCGTACAGTGATGTTTACTATCAAAATGGTTTTAACTGGGTAACCCACTGGATGCCACTACCTGCACCACCTAAAGGAGAATAGCATGCACTCGATAGTAACACGTTTCAGGTTTGGCGATAGCGTACAAGATATAGCGGATGAATTGAAATTAACCGTTAAAGAGGTTTTAGCGGTTTTGCGTGAGAAAGAATCTGAGTGGAATATACACAAGCCCCGCAAATAGCGGGGTTATTTTTTACTGCCGCTAAACTTAGCCATGGCAGACTTTGCAACATCACCCATGTATGGGGCCGCAAAATAGAACCCAAGAATCATCATTACAGCCGGATTTAGGTCTTTAGCATAACCGAATATCATGTCGCTTGATTTAATCCATCTGTCAGGCTCAGAAACCCACACAGAGATAACGCTTCCGATAGATGCGATAACATACATACCAAGCCATGTTAGCGTGATAGATAGAGATATAAGCCGTCTAGCAAGGTTTTGACCGCTAGTAGCTGCCATCCATTGAACAACCATTTGCCTTGCTTCTGACCTATCCGCCTTTGCATCATCTGCCTTTTCTTCGTCAGAGTAGTAAAGTTTATCCAATCCAGCAGATACGGTGTCGATTGTTTTTTCTATGGCGGTATCAGTGCCGAATAGCTTACCCCAGAAGCTCATATATCATTCCAGCCATCAGTTAAACCAAAACCCCAATCTTCTTCGTTCATGTTTCGCCCTCCAAATAATCAGCCTCTTTATTGCGCCTTGTCGGGTATCTATCTCCGAAGTTTCGCAAATTCTTTATTGCTGCATCCCAATCACCACTAGTGACTTGAAGCCAGAAATTAGGCGTTCTGCTCGGTAAGTGCCCGTACTGAAACGACACACTAGCCACAACTGTTTGCTTCCTATCGCTTAACTCATTGAAAGGTGTTTCACCATCCCACATATCAATAAGCCTTTCTTCTGCCTCTTGGTGGGCGAATTTATTAACTTTGGCGCATTCTTCGTCTGATAGAGTTAAGGAGCATGATTCAAGCTTTGCTTGTGCATACGCACCTTTAATGCCTAGGTAAGGTGTGAATTTATCAATAATGGGTTTAGGCAGCCCTATTAAGTCGCTCAATCTCCTTGCGCCAAGGTCAAAGCCTGACGCGATGGTAACGCCTGAGTTTGAATGTTCGGGGTCTGGTACGTAGCCTTTATTGCTATTACCCTCTAGCTTTTGTATGAAGGCGTAGTCAATCATCTAACCCCCATAACTCTTAAAAGCCCCATAGAGAACCACAGAGACTACAACACCAACAGCCGCCTTAATCACCCAATCAACAAGCTTTCGCTCTGCCACAGCGCCAGCGTGAGCAGCTTCGAGCGCATTTATACGTTTAGAGTGATTGTTTAATCTGTTCTCGCAGTCGTCAATGCGTCGAGTCATATTTTCGTCGTGAACTTCACGTCTAGCTATAACTGTTACTAAGTCACCTATCTTTTGTGATAGGTTTCTCAATTCGCCGTTTGTATCGGCTTGTTGATTCTCTAGCTTCTCGACCATTTTGAATAACTGCTCAGTCTCGTTGCTCATTTAAAGCCCTCCTTGCCTTCCGTCCTTTTACTGCAATAACGATTAAGCTGAATATATAGCATGTTAGTAAATACCCTGAAAGAATTATGCCAGCAATTAGCCACGGCGGTATTAAACTTTGGGATAGATACGCACATAAGAGCAATATGCAGTATAAGGATAATACTTTCATGATTGTGCCAAAGCCATGTTTGTGTTTCATAATTTGCAATTGTATCAAGGGCATAAGCGAGACTGTATAGCGCAATAGTAGAACAAGCAACCGCTGGAAGTATTAAAGAATGCTTTAAGTGGTAATAAGCTATTGTAAGGTATAGAGCCATGAAGAAGAAAAAGGATGTGTATATCTCCTTGTGGGTAACTTCTTCACTGTATGTGAATTGCAACATTACTACGATTAGGAATGCAAAAAAGCAGGTTAACGAATACCTGCTTCTTGCGATTATTGCGGTTACTATATACAGCAAAAGTATGCAGAGATTCATGCATCACTTCTTGGGTGTTGTACCAGTTTTACCGCGTGTACCTTTTTTAGCGCCTGCCATTGTGTTGCCCTCATTTTCATAAAAGTCACTAAATGCTAACACAATAAAAAGCCCCAATAAAGGGGCTTGTTTTTAAGCTAATATTGTTTGCTTAGTATTCCATACGCCAGCTTCGCGCTTTTGTATCACTAGTGACGTACCACTAATGGAAAAGCGCCAGCTTCCGTCTACATCTTCTTCACCCATGTAAAGACCGTTGAAGCTTGGCAATTCAAGCCCAGCGCTGGAAACTTTAGCTTTAGTGGTAAACCCTTCTGCCTTTATCTCTACTGAGCCGCCGGTAATATTTGTGCCAAGTATGTACGTAAGCGTTGCTGGGTTAAACATTGAATATGCGCTACCAGAAGCGTTCCCGCCTGGGTGGTAGTGAATGTGCCCGCTCTGACCAGTCGAGATAAATGCGTGATAACTTGCGCCATCTTTTTCAGTCACCCTTACAGCACTGCTATCAATGGATGGCGTGTAGGCTGGGATAATGGTGTTTGCCACATAATCCATAACTGACGCAGTAAAAACGTTACCATCGCGCTTAGCGCCTACTTTCTGACGGTCAACAAAGTTACGCTGTGTACCAGTCGTAGTGCCCGTCATTGTGTTGTTTCTGAATGTGCATTTATCACTATCAGAAAGCGCATTAGCTTGAGTGATATTACTTGCACAGTTATGGAAAATGTTGTCAGTGATATGAATCCCAAGTGGTGGGTCGATAACCTCTTGGATTATACCTTTAGCGCCTTTTACGATGTTGTTCGATACCATCAAAAACTCGTCTGACTCACCACCAGTAGATGGCCCAAAATACCCAAGCATATACTCAGTCAAGCTTTCCATGATGTTGTCTGAAACTACAAGGTTTCCAGCGTTCCAGCTAAATGTTACTGCGCCCTCTGAATGCCCAACAGCCGCATTTGTTGCAAGCCCAACACGCTTAACAGTATTTCGTGTAAACCACGCAAAGCCAGCCTCGCTCAAAGTATCGTCACTTACAGAGGTGTGATAACAACTACCGCCAACGTCTTCAAAAACGCAATCCTGAATAGTTACGCCATGACCAACAAATGTTTCTGAGGTAATGTTTTTAAAATTAACCTTTTCAATAACTCCGCCATTGCTATGCAGCAAAATCTCTGGGATAAAACGCCAACTAACATTTAACTGGTTCGCTCGGTTTCCGTCTATTGTGCCGTTTGCGATAAATATTCTGCGGTTATTGCCTGCGGTTAGTGGATAAGCTGTACTGTCCGCTGAAGATGGTCTTCCAGCGAAAGCTGAAAAAGCCTTGGCGATAGTTGTGCCTACTGGCAATGTCGCTTTAGCCGGTGAAAACTCAAATGCCGCCGTTATACTGATATCATTGCCAGATATGGCGGTTATGCGCCTTCTGTTTCTGCTTGTGTCTTCATCGTTTGCACTTGTGAACACTGTTATAAACTCGCCAACCTTCCAGTTTGCAGGCACTGAATCAACGGTGAATGTCGTGCCGCCTGCGACTGTCAAGCTAGAAGAAAGTTGAGTTGAGGTCTCTGAGCCATTGACGCGCCTCAATGTTGCGCCGTTGAGGTCAATTAGTAGGTTATTAATGTTTTTAATGCTGTGCTCGGCATTATAGTTGTATGTTTTGCCTTGCTCGAAAACGAGCTTAACACCAGAATATGAAAGTGTATCAATGTAGTCTAGCGCCGCCTGAATGGTTTCACTATCAGAGTATGCAGGAAGTCTAAACGATTCTACGAAAACGGATTTCCAGTTTCTAACTAAATCGTTAATTTCAACACCGCCAATCAATACCGTGCTGTTAGGGTCTGCCAGCTGCGACCTAAGCGTACCATCTGAGACATTCAGCCAAGCACCAACACCAGTCGGAGTTGGGCTTGAGCCAGCGTTAACAGTAAACGGCAGTGCGCCGTCATAGCGCCAGTAATCCGCGCCATCGGAAAACACTTCGTTTTTAGCCTCAACTGTGCCGCCAGTGGTAAAATCGCCTTTAGGTATAAAGCCGCTATTAGCAAGCGCCTGTTCAGCTGCTGCAAGATTACCTGCAATATCCTGCGCTTGCAATGGAATCGGTCTAATCTGTTGACCAACCCTGTTTGTGTATGGCGAGGTTGAATTGGAATAGCGCGTTGCGTCTTCTACGTCGCGCTTTAGGTCGTCAAATTGGTCGCTTGGTACGTTTGTAGTAGTCACGCTATACCTCTGGCATTATGTTGTTAACTATAATTTGGAGTAGGTCTTGGTTGCCCAATGTAGGCAGCCCAACCAGTAAATCGTCGGTTGATGTGTCTATAATTTCGTTTCTAACCTCAATCTGTGCCGTGTAGCTATGCGTTAGCGCATTAACGCCTTGCAGTTGAGGTGTACCGCCTTGGGTGAATCTAACCTCTTGCATGGCGTATCCGTTTTCGTTATACACCATCATGTTAAATTCAGCGCCAAACAAAACATCTTTATTTAACCTAATCCACGCTTGAAACGCTCTAGCCTCTCTAGGTTGAAATAAAAACGATACGTTAAATGTGCGCGGCAAATCTTCCGTCTCAATAACATAAAAAGCAGGGCCGCTTGCAGGGTCGGAAGTAACAAAGCCCTCATCAACAACTCTACTGAAAGTGCTTTGCTGAGGCCTATTAAGGTATTCAGGGAAATCTATATCAGCCATCAATCCGCCTCAAACATTAATTCATTGTACTCTGCAAGTTCAATTGAGCATTCGCCTTGCTCGTTTGGCCTTCCTCGCGCTATTGCTATGTAGCTCTGAGCATCTAAATCTTCCGCACTGGCTATGACGTAACGGCTGCCGCTCTGAATCGTGCCGCCTGCTAAGTATACGCCACTCAGACCTGCCGCCTCAAATCCGTAAATGTTGCCATCACTTCGAGGTGTAGCTACCACACTGTTACTAATATTACCATTAACATCGGTAACATACACGTAGTAAGTAACGCCGCCAATAGGATCAAACCTCTCCGATGTAGTATAAGTGTTTCCATTTACCGCTAAAATCTCTCCGTCAAATGTATCACCATCAAAAATATCCACATAATCCACGCGCTCACCGATTTGCATTTCTAGCGCATCCATTAGCGCTGTATCTGTCACTTTGGCACTTTGATAAATCAGCCTGCGCACTTCAAGCTCAGCTCTATTCGTTGCTTGCAACACATTGCGACAACCGACGGTCATGTTGAATTCGAGGCTATTTATTCCTTCTTCATCAACTATTGCGCCCGTCGCATCAATAGAGCGGTAAACCTGCGCTTCTGAGTTAGTGTCAGGGTCAACATAGCGAATAGTCACGCCATCATAGTCAGATGGTCTTCTAAAGCTCTGCGTGAATCTGTGTGCGCGTGAGGCGCTAAGGTTTCTACGGTTAAACATCATGCTAGAAATAGGCTTAGCTTCTTCGCGCACAAAAAACCATTTAATCCCAACATTCCAATAACGTACTCGCGCAGTGTTGCAGATGATTTCCATCCGATCGCGCAAAGACATATTCTTATCGTCAAAAGTGGCATCGAAATAGCCTAACTCGTCATCACTTAGCGTGTCGTAAATTTCCCATAGTGACTCATCTATGTCTTCAATAGCAACGCCCGACACTTCATGCAGCAAGTAGAAAGCGTAATCACAGAATCTCCTTGTTTCTTCGTATGTTGCTCCGTATGTGTTGGTTGTGTGGTCGTATATGCGAAGCTTGCGCGTAACCAAGCAGTTTAGCTTGTCAGACTGCCCGCGACTCACTCTTGCGTTGCTGCTTCGCGTAACATCAATCAGCGTAACGTCGCCAAAATCAGCAGTATAAGGCGTTATTGATTTAACAGCCTCCATAGTTACTAGGTCAATCGCATTGTCACCCAACGAGTTGGTTATGCGGTCAATCTTGGCTCTAAACCTACCGATACCAATACCGTCATCCTGCGTTAGCTTAAATGTCTGGTAAAGCGCACTACGAGTGTTACCAGCAAATACGCAGCCTCTTTCGTATGTCGTGCCAGTTGGTGTACCGGTTGCGTCTAACTCCTCAATGGTCAGGGTAATGGTTATTGTCGTGCTACCGCCTGTGTCTGACTTAATACCGCTTGGCATTTTCAAGTCAAGCCATACTTCGGTTATCGCGTCACCTTCTAGCGTATACCATTTATCCTGTATGCCGCCGTTTGACTTGGTGATGTAGCCGTTTAGCCTGTCACCGCTAAAGCCGAACGTGTAATCCGTGGTAAAGCTTGTCGTACCAACTGATTGCACAATAGCTGTGGTTTCTACGTATTGTTCCTGTGGTATCTCTGACGGCTGCCAGCTAAAAGCAAGCTCTACTGTGTCACCCACCTGCAAGCTCAGGTCATCCATTAGCGACTCGTTAAGAACAATGGTTTGATTACTCACGTATGGCGCACCAACTCTACCAGATAAGAATACAGTAGCTTCATTATCATCAGGCGCGGGGATATCAACCTCTAAGCTGTTGCTGTTTGGCCGTATGTTTAAAAGATTTGGTGGCGATGTGTTATGGTAAACGGTGTACTCATTGCCCGTACTATCCGTTAACAGGTCATCTCCCACCTTTAAATCAGAGATTGTGTATTGACCTACGCCAACACAGAAAATCTCACGAAATACTCGGTCATTGCTCTGGTATTCGTAGTATGACAACTGTGCAAAGTCAGGATAGCTCACCACTTGACCTGCGATATCTGGTATTGCCTGTCGCGGCCTGTATGAGTTCTTAGCAGCGTTTAGCTGGTTGTTGGAGTTTCTACCTTCTCCGCTATCTTCTGTTAGTGATGTTGGGATAACAGGTTTAGGCGCAAGCGCGATTGAAATAGCCGCAGCAACAACGCCAAATGCTACCGCGATAGCTATTGAAAATGGGTCGATACCAGCAGGTCTAAGTGTAACCTTAACGACATCAAACAAACCCAATTCAACATCAATAGCTTCCTCATGCTGCTCAGGCTCACCCTCCCAAGTCTGCACGATAACTTTATCGTTTAGCGTTATTTGCGCATGCAGACCGCCGAAGTTGGTTTCTTCGTTTTCATTTAGCCAATCAAAGAGGTTTACTTGGTGCGATATTTCATAGCGCTCAATATCGTTAATTGCACTAGGGTCGCGCTGTATATAAATCTGAGCCATTATAAACGCCTAAAGAATTTAAGGTTTTCGTACTTGCGCTTGATTGCGCCAATCTTATTGGTCTGCACTTGACCACCTTCGCCGCGAGAATGCACAGCGTAAAGACCTGCCTTAGGTACGGCAAATATACGCCCCACATGCACCATAGAGCCCTCATTATTGTAAACGCAAAACACAGCGCCATGCTCTGCTTCGCACTCCTGCCAATCGCCGCTTAATTCTTCCGCAGTGCCAGCGACTTCAATAGGCGCGCCCGACGCATAACCATCAACTTCATTAAGTGGGTTACCATCAATACGCGAAAAGCTATCGATAACCAAACCCCAACAGTCATAAGAGTCAGGGCCATCAGCGCGGTCTTCCCACGGCTTACCCACAACATCATTAATCCACGCAACCGCATTCATAAACTCTCCTTTAACCCAGGGAATCGGCTTGTTGTGTAAATCTGGCTAACGCCTTTGTTGCTTGGGTCGTCTTGCGTTGCCAGTATAGCCGCCCCGTTTGCTTGTAAAGCTATTGTAGCGACATATAACTCTAAAACAAAATCAGGATTGGTTTCGCCTTTCACCCATTCGCGTATGATAACTTCGCCCGTTTTTGTCCTGTCAGCGCCTTTTATCTTCTTTAGCTCTTGTTTGAAGATTCTCCCCACCTGCCCGAATTGAATTTCAGCGCTAATCGTAGAGTCGCTTTGCTCCGGTAGCGTGTAGTCAAAAAACGCACCATCAAAACTCACTGATTGACCACCATTGCGTGGCGCATTAGATTCAAGCTTTAAATTAACAGGCTCTTGTTGCTTTCTAACGTATCGCTTGATGCCAATAGATGGATGATATATTTCAACCGTGCGATAACGTAACTTGCGTTGCTTCTGCGCGAAGAATGCTCTACGTGTCATATTCTGTTGCCCGCCGTTGTGGTTTGCGTCATGGCTTTGTGTATCTTACCGCGTTGGTTGATGTTGTTAACCACTATATCAATTACGCGGTTGCCTTGTGCGTCTTGGCGCTCTTCCGTGCTAACTTCTGAGTTAGTGGCGTTATTGGTTACGTTTACGTAAGTATCACCGCCAAACGATTTACCACTATTCATGGCTTCAAGCGCACCACGATTTTGTCGTGTCGCTCTTGCATTCATCACAAACTCTTGACCATGAACAACGCCCGCTACCTCTTTAGTGCCGTAGTTGCCGGTATAGCCGCCTTTTTCAAAGCCTGTTATCGCTTGACCTGCCATGATGCCTACTGACGCATATCCCAAGCCACGAATTACTTGCGCGTATGGAGCGCCCGCTACTGGCCCCAGACCTAATGGAGGTGGAGCAAGTGCCGATACCGCTGCAAGCTCTGTTTGTATAATGGCTTGTGCGATAGCTGCGCCTTTTGCCGCCAAGAAAGCCACCTTATAAGCTGCCGATTCTTTGCCTTTTGATTGCTCAATTGTGTCGGCTATCTCTCCAAACACACTAGAAGTCAGTCCAAGTATTTGCCCTTGCACAGACCTTTCAGCATTTAGTCTCGCATCTAGCGCTTGGTTTTGAATTTGGTTGCGCTGCTCTGTGTACTGCCTTTCTAATTCCGTCAACCTTTCTTCGTAAGCAATTTTGCTGGCAATCCCTTCGTCCTGAGCCGCTAAGAGAAAATCCCTTTGCTGCGTGTAACTCTGCTCTAACTGCTGTACGCTGGTTAATCCTATTGTGCCTGAAGCGGCATTTTGCAGCGCACCCTGCCTTTGCTTTTCCTTTGCAATAATCTGGCCTAAAACAGACTCATACGCTTTCTGTTGTTCTATTTCCAACTTGGCAGACTCTGCCGCTGCCTCTTGTGCGCGTTTTAATTCGTACTTAGTTTGAATTAACTCTACCTGTCTAGGTAATAAAGCCTCTGACTCGTTTGATATTGCAGCCTGCCCTGCTGCAAATAACTCTGCTGCCTCAGCGCCGCTGGTTAAAGCTATTATTTGAGCCTGTAGCGAGGCGGTTAAGTTTCTTGACTTTTTGCTGTTATCATCAGTCTTGCCAGAGTTTTCTTCAACCGTGCCGCTTAAATCAGCAATTGCTTGGCGTAGCAGATTTATTCTATCAACACCTGTTCTTGTTGCATCGAAGAATGGGAGTAGCGCCGCGGCAAATTGGTTAAACTTGGTATTACCCGCACCAAGCTCACCCTCTAGAGTCTCTATTTCCCTGCGTAACCTAGCAATGCCTACAGGCCCTTGGTCGTTTTGAAATTCGCTTATAGCAGATGCTAAACCAATGGCTTGCTCGGTGGATATATCAAACTTGCTACCTACAAAGTCAACCGCATCAGCAAACTTTACAAGACCGTCACCGTTTAGATTCGACACTACAACGCCGCTTAAATCTTCGGCTTTTTGAGCTAGCTCTTCCATTGTTAAGCCAGATTCTAACGCTATCTTGTTAAAGTCTCTTAGCCCGATTGCCGCGAAGTCGTCAACAGCGCTTCTAATGCCTTGCGCACTTGTTGAAATCTGCCCTTCTAGCTCCGATATGGTTTGCGCAATTTGCACTCTCGCAAGAGCCTCTGAGCGCGTTGCTAGTCGCTGTATAGATTCGCTGAATATGTCGCTACCGTCAGCCGCTTGCTCCAGCGTCTTTCCAACTGTGTCGGCTATATCCTCTAAATCGTCTAGCGCACTAGTCGCATCCTCAGATGAAAATATTAGATTGCCAAGTGAAAGAGTTATTGCACCAAGTGCAAAGGGTAGTGCATTGCCTAGCACAATACCTAAATCGGCAAGTTGGTACGAAGCGGCTTGTATGATATTTCCGCCCCCGTTAACTTGTCCGAAGAATTGTTCCAGTTGGATGGTTGATTGTGAAACCTTGCGCGAGAATGCGGCTTGAGCCTTACCAGCCTCGTCAAGATTCTTATTCATTCTGCCAGTTGATTTTTCAACGCTAGCACCAGAAGCACTAAGCCTATCCAAATCCTTCGTAGCAGTACGTATCTGCGAGCTATCAGCTAATAGCTCTAAACTTGCTGTTGCCATAAATAAAGCCCTCGTTAATAGCTCACAGTATACAATTAATCGGAGCGAGTATCACGGTCTAGCGCGAGCAGTAACTCAAACTCCCACGGTTTAGGCTTAACACCTATGCCATTAAAGTATGCTTGAATCTCTGTCGGCTTAACCTCGCTCCATGTTAGTGCTTTGTACCAGTTATAAATATACGCCATTTCTTCGGGGAAATCTGGCAACTCATAATCTGGCTTAACCTTGCCACCACTCTTGCGCAATTGGCTGTAATGGTCGGCACGGCTAATCGGTTTCTTTGCTTTTGGGTCTACGGGTTGATTTAACCACGCTTGCTTTTTGTGGTAATCCCTTAACCTCTGCCCTAAGCTAAGATAAAATTTGCTGCTGAGCTAATCTCCCCGTCAATGTAGTCGATTGCTTTTTGAGGCCAAATCTTAGCAGCTTTTAACTTATTCTCCTCATTGCATTCTTCCTCGAATGACCACTCATCAATGATTAAAGTTACTAACTGCCGAGGCTCGAATTTCTGCCCTGTCACAGCCTTTCTTTGTAAATCAGTCTTCACCTGTCTGAACTTTTCAGACTCGGCGATGTGGCATTTAACCCACTCGCCCTTAAGCGGTATCACCTTGCCTTTAATCTTATAGTCTAGCGGGAATGTAATCTTAATTAATTCGGCTGATGCCTCTGTGACGTCTAAATCTGTAAATTTCATTTCTCATCCTTTAACTGGTCGGATTTGTTATCCATCGTTAGTGTACTATATTCGGTGCTTAATTAACAAATGGGAGATAATTATGAGCATTGAACAAATTCTAGAAAAAGCATGGGAAGATTGCAGAAAAAAGGGTGTTGAGTTGAGCAGTGTAACTTTTGATACTACAACATGCTCACCTTTTAAGTCGCGCGTAAAAGAGGTTAATTTCTACGGTCTAGCAGTGGAGTTTAATGAAAAACCCCAAAACCAGCCGGATGAGTAGCCAGTAATGGGGCGTGACTGTTATGCAGGGGTGCGTGTAATCACAATGTTTGATTGCGCACCGTTGTCATATAATGCTTGCATATCTAGCGCAATGGTTACGCTACCATCACCGCTTACGTCTGGCTGGCCAGAGCCAAATTTAACGTTTGGCAGGTCAAAGGTTAGTGTATCACCTGCTTCACTCACTAGGCTAAACTGAACAGTAACCGCTTCTTCGTTTACAAACTTGTTAAGCAATGCAACCGATTCAAAGTAAGTAGTTAGTGTGCCTGTGACGTTTGAGCGTCCAATTGTGTTACCTGCCGTAGTAGGCGAGCCAACAACAAAGCTTGGCTCAATGCCGTTTTCCAAACTTACGTCTATCTGTGTGACGATGCCTGTTGGTACGCCATCTAGTAGAATCGTGCCGCTAAACGAATCAAACGGGCAGCCGCCTTGTGTATTTGCGTAAGTCGCGCCGGCAATCATGCTGTTATCAGCGTCTTGGTCTTTACCAACAAATCCAAACGTAGTGGTCACAATCGCATTAGGCGCAACAGATACGTTAAACGTATTAGCCTCACAGCCTGTATAACGGATTCGCTCACCAATGTCAGCAAAGTTGCGTTCAATGGTAAAGCTTCTACGTGTAGTGCCTGCGGTTAACGTGTCAGTACCAGCGCTCGGCGTATCTACCGCCCATGTGCCACACAATACAGCTTCGAGCATATCGTCAAAATCGGTGTAGCAAAGCTCGCTTGATACATCGCCGCCAATTTGTTTGTTGCCATGGCGAAAACATGCGATTTGTCTATCATCGCGCAACTCTTCGCTTTGTAGCGTTTCTTTAGACAGTGCAAGCGTTGTTCCTGTGTGTCTAAACGGTTTAAATGATGGCGTACTAGGCGTAACACCATACGTGGATTCGGCAACGTATGCCATGCTGTGATTTGAGCCAGATGCAAAAGCCATCAGATAACCCCTTTAATATAAGATTCGTAGTTAATGTTTATAGGCGTAAAAAACCAAGCGTTATCCGCATTTGCAGTTCCTAAGCCCACGCTAGTAATTCTAACACTCACGCCACCGCTCGACAAATAGCCGCCGCGTATGTATTGCTGATAAGTCGTTTCAATCTCATCAGCCGCCTGAAGCATTGCAATGTCACCGCTTGATTTTGGGTAGTAAAGCGATATTTGAAACGTTCCAGTGTGTACGTCTTGCCCAGCTGCGCCCAGTGTCGATGCGCTTGGTTGATTGCGCAATATGAAGTAAGCCATATAAGGCTTATTTGTGGTGGGCGTATATGATTGATTCTGGAAAACCTTATCAACACCAGGCAATACCGTTGCCATTGGCGTAGTTAGTGCCTTGCGTATGTTTTCGAATTTGTTAGCCACGCGTATTCCTCGCTACAATTTGAGGCCAATCGGCTACTGTTGTCTTAATCATGCCTACGGGCGCTTGTAATGAGTAACCATCTTCTAGGCGCTCGATGTAAGGCAGGTTGTTGTATAGTAGCACTTGACCGCCTAGCTCTGACTTACTCACAGTTGCTTGCATGGCCGCTATGCTGTCACTACCGCTAGTGCTTGGGCTTCTTTCACCCTCTCCGCCGTTGTTATTGCCTAGATTGCTAAACCATGAGTTAAGCGCTGCACCTGTATCAACTGGCGTTTTCAATATCACAGACAAAAAAGCCTCATTAACTGAGCGCCTCCAATCTTGTGTATTGATATCTTTCACCTCGTCAATGGCAAGGTTTAACTCACGCTTAAAGCTCACTAGCTGAAACCTTAAAACTAAAAACCCATCTAGGAATATCAATACCAAGAAGAACACACAGGAATGCCACTGGCTTTCCATACCACTTTAGCTTTATATTCATAACCAATTTGCTTTTAGCCATGCTATCGCCTTAACTGCACCTTTTGATAAACCAATGTGCCGCTAACGCTTTTTGCCCCTGCCACGCTAACCGCCCTGTAAGTCTTGCCGTTTATGGTAGTAGTATCGTTAATCTCTATTTCTTCACCATCAAAATACACGTAACTATCAGACCTTAGCACTGATGTTCCGTCTATCTCTATTGTTTTGTATGGCACTGGAGGGCTTATAACGCCCTCGATTTCTCTTGATATGCTTGGCGCTTGCTCTCCTGTGGCTTGGTCAATTGCGCCACTGGCAACACGAACAAAAGAGCCTTTGCCGCCAAAAAACGAAATTATATAATCCGCCTCTTCTCTGGCTTCAGGGTAATCAAACTTAGCCACGCAACACGCCCCCAATGCCACCAGCGCCGCCAATAACAAACGGACTTAGTAATCGGTCTATCTTAGTCGTGCTCTCAGTGTAAGTGCGTTTAGAGCCTTCACGGTAAGTTACAGACTTGGATAAATCGCCTAGCTTACTCGACTCGCTTGTCACTTCGCGCTCTACCAATGATGCATCAGAAACAAACAACACACCTTGTAATTGCATCCACGCTGCTTGGCATACTGCGTTAGTGATATCAGCGGCAACTACTTGGTCGGTTGGTAACTGCATTGTTTGGTTTTCGTCTAGCTTGCTGCCTTTGAATTTGTAGTTAACGTCTATAAAATCCTCGGACACGACAAGCAAAGCCGCTTCAATTTGCAGGCTGTTATATTCAAAGTATTCAATTAATCGAGCATTAGCCCATGACTCGAATTGCTCTAGTGTTGCGTATGCGCTCATGGCTAGTCAGCCTTTTTCTTTGAGCGAGTCGTGCGCTTCGGCTTTTCTTCCTGCTTTTCGCTTTCTGGCTGGAATCGAGAGTCAATGATTCGATAACCCTGCTTATTTAACTCAGCCTTTCTTTCTTTGCTTACCGGGTGCTTTTCGTAATGAATCTTCATAAATCACCTATAAAAAATGGGGCGTATAGCCCCATTATAAACTTATGACAGTGAATGTCTATTACTGCGCAGAGTCTGCAACAGTGATAACACCAGCAGTATGCTTGAAGCTAGTAGCAACTTTATCCCAGTTAGAGCCAGTTGCGATAGCTGCATCACTTGGAGATTTGCCGCCGTTCGCCTCATCCCAAGTATAACCTTTAAGAGATAAGCCAAAGGTGTAATCAACCTGCATAGTGGTCTCAATGCGCTCTTTTCCGTTAGACGTTTCGATGTTACTGATTACGTCTGAACCATCAAACACAGTTGCCGCACCTTCCGCTAGTGAGAGCACCTTGTTTTTGTTTGGTGTACCAGTTTCACGCAATGATGGCGCATCAGTAACAACAACCGCTTTACCAAGTATATCAACAACGCGAACGTTTTGAGCCTGGAACAACTGAGGCGTGTTAGTTAGGTTTGCACCTATTAACTTGTGGTAGTCTGCACCAGTCATAATCTGAGCAACCAGGTTGCCTGAGTGGTCGCCAAACTTAGCATGAGCATCGTTCATTGCGTTGTAAGATAAGCCAGCAGTTGCAGACACATCGTTAGTCACATCAGCCTGATTCCCAATAGCTGCAACAAGTGCCGCAATCGCAGTATTAAGCTGATCTTGCATCATTGCCTCAGCAAAGTTACGCGATGCAACTTCAATACCCTCAGCGGTTGGCTTTTGTAGCCATGTAAGCTGCGAAGGCTCAAACAGGATAGGGCCAAAACCACCAGCAACTTTTACGCCTGAGTGTTTAAGTTGAGTTAGGTCTGTCGCAGATGCCGCGCCGTTAGCTGCATAACGGTTAACGCGACGTTGCGCTGAGTGAATCGCTGCAAAGAAAGACTCTTGCAGAAAATCACCGTCAAAGCCTTGCGTGGTTAATCGGATAGAGCCATTTGATGCAGCGTTAAACTTCTGAACCATCTGGTCTAGCGTTTCGATAGTGGCAGGCATGATGTATTGGTTAAAAACCTGCATTTGTGATAGTGACATAGTATTACCCTACTGTGTTAAAGATTAAATTTCTGTGCTATTGCAGCCGCACGCTCTCGCCGTGTGCCGCCCATGTTGGCTTTACTTGTAGCACTGCCACTTACGCCAGAACCATTCACCAAACCGCCACCATTGGTAGCAATATCGGCTTTTACCAAGCGCTTAAACTTTGCTTCTTTCTTCAACTCAGAAACAAACTCATCACGCGATACGCTCAAAGCACTGCCTTTCGCGTCTTTAAAAATCTCTGCGCCTGTATCGGGGTCAATCTCGATACGGCTGCGTATTAAGTCGCTAATTACTTCTGCTGCATCATTATCAACAGCAATGCTCATAGCTACCTTGTCAACAATGCCGTTAGCTTTTAACTGGGCTTGTTGAGCCTTAAATTCGTTATGCGCCTCGGTCTTACCCTTTTCATAAGAGCGCCTTTCGAGGTCTGCCATCTGCTCTTGATAGCGCTTCTCAATAGCTTCAACATCTTTGCTATTGCGCGCTTCTTCCATGGCCTTTGCTTTCTCTGCTTCGATTTCAGCCGCTTTTTGCGCTTCAAAATCCTCTAATTGCTTTGAAAGCCCTTTATATTTACCGTCTAGCTCATCCAGAGTCTGTTTTAACTTAGCATCTTTTGCAGGGATATAAACATCGCCTTGTTGTGCAAAAGCCGATTTTGCATAATCGGGTAGCTCGTCAAACTGCTCTTGTGTTAATTCACTCATTCGGGCACTGCCTCTCTGTTGGTTAATGCAATACTATTGCTTGTGTCAAGTATATTTTAACCGGTCGGGGTTGTAAAGTATAGCCACTGGTCGGAGTTGTTGCGGTTGTTTTTATGGTGTAGGTTTATTGGAAATTAATTAAGGAGATTGCAAATGTACGAAGATGATACGCAGTTTTTCGGGGAGGATTACAAGTGAAACTAAAAACCCCACAACAAGCAAAAGCGATAAAAGAGCGCGCCACCAAAATGGCAAGGGCTAGAACAAAGCGACTGAACAAGCGCCGCCTAGATGCCGATGAGCGTAAATTTTTAAATGAGTTTAGGGAGGTTTGGGAGTGATGGATAAAGCAAGCGAACTTATGAACATGCTAGAGATTAAAGCAAAGCTAAATAACTTTAACTACATAGATTATTGTGAAAGCCACATAGATGCCATGAACGATCAGTTTGATAATTCATGGCAAAATGTTTACGGCTACCACCCTAAGAATCTGCCGGATTATTGGAGTTGACTCTCACCATAGGCGGCATTTCTTCTAGTTCGGCCTCGTCACCAAGGCTTGGCCACCCACCTTTTTCTACTGCCTCTTTGAATGCTTGAGGAGACATTGCGCCCATCATTCTAAACTCAATTAACTTGGCGATTTCCTCAACCGACAACTTAGGCGTTGCAAAATCTCGCGGCAAATCAATCTCGATAGCGTCAGTATTCATCACAGCATCTACGCTAATACCGCCTTCAAACATTAAGCAGTAATTCACAAGGCGCTTAAATGCGCCCTCTAGGTTATCAGCTATGCTTGTTAGCTTGGCGTTTTGCTCACTAGCGTTAATGTCAGCCTCGGTAGCGGTCATGTTTGCCTGCTCTTGCTTGGCAGTGCCGCCCATGCTGATAATCTTCTTGTCGGCGTATTCAAGCGACCACTGGAACGGCTCAACTGCGCCCTCTACGCTTAATACGTCATACTCAACACCCTCTGGCAGGTTGTTTACCTGATTGCCGCCGGTAGCGATGTATGTGCGCCCTTGGTTAAGTTCCTTAAACGTTTCTTCATCGCCACGTTGCCAGCCTTTAGTCATTAGCGTAGGAGAAAGCGCCCTTTCAAACTCATCTTTCTGTGCAGATTTGCGATACTTGGCAAGCGCCACATTACAGATACGCGCAAGGAAGCCTTCACCTTTTGGCATTTCGCCGCTTGGTATTTCGGTGTCAGTGATAATTTCCAGCGGAATGAATTTAAGTGGTGAGCCGCCAACAGTGACATAGTTACGATCACCCTCACCCGTAGCCGCACCGCCCTCAACAATCTTTTGCTGATAGTAATCGCCGTTTTCGTCAAGCGCTAGAATCAAGTAAGACTTAACCTCTTCGGCACAACGAGTCTCAACGTTAAACTCACTACCCTTTTCAAGCAAGCAAATCCAACTCAACTGCATCTTTCCATTCTTGCGGGCAAAGTGCCAGTTGATAACATTTTCACGTGTGTAGTGTTTTAGCGTGGCTCTAGCTGCCAATTCCTCAGCGTCTGCGATTGATACCGTTTCAAGGTCAACGCCCGACAAGCCTTGAAAATCGGCAATCACGACTTGATACTTAACCTGGATAACGTTAGACGCGGCATATTCGATTGATGCGGCAAGGCTCATTCCGTCACCGTCAGCATTGGTTTCTAGGTAGTCAACGCGCTCAGGTAGGTTGATAGTCGATTCTTGAATGCGCATCTTGCCCATTAGGGTCTGCAAGGTGTCTTTTGGTTGGTCGTCAAACTCTGCACCCTCGATATACTCAGCATATCGGCGTTTAGCTTCATCGCTTGTTTGGTCAACCTGTGATGGATGCGGCAGGTAGTTATACGTTTTACGCTTAACCTTTGCGCTACCCTCGACACAATCGCGCACCTTTTCAACATCACGTCTGTAATGGTCGTATTCGCAATGTGTCGGCATTGTGATAGTGTCGTTTTTCATCTCTGCACCTTATTTACAAATCAGCTAAATTAAATGCTGATGGGTGTAATTCTCTTAACTCAGCCAATGTTAACGGCTTTAAGTTTGCGTCTGTTAGCTTGCTGATGTTTAGTTTACCATCTTTTACAAGCCTTGCCTTAGTTTTGCCCATATTAGACTCTAGCCACCATAAAGGCTGCGACTGAAAAAACTCATTCATGGTTATGTCAGCATCAATTTGGCCAGGCTTAAATATGTCGGCGTCTTTCTTTCCTTTATACTTAATCGTGCCTTTTCGCTTTCTTGCTTGGCGCTCGGCCGCCTCTCTTGCTATCTGCTCGCCTTTTCTGCCGCCAACTGCTGCACGAGTACCAGTTAACACAAATCCTTTTGGTACAGCTATGCGCCTTGTTCTGCACCCAAAGTGGAGCGGGTTAATCGGAGCTTTAGGGTCTCCAACTTTGAATCGGTTTCCTTCTTGATTATATTGAGATAAACCCTTGCAAATCAATGACGTGCGGTTATCGAAGGTAATAATATAATAATATTCTTCCAATATATCCTTATTCGCCTGCACCATTGCTTCTGTGGCTTGTGCTGCGTAATGCACATAACCGGTGCGCGCCAACGCCTCAGCTTCGCGAGTTAATAAGCCCTCGGTGACTTGCTTAATCTGTCTGCGCATTTGCGGGATAGTTTCACCACGCATAAAACCACGTTGCACAATCCCGTTAATCTGCTTTGAGCGACTATCAATGTTCGACTCAACAAAGTCACCCCACACACCAACATCAACACGTTGACCGCTTTCAAGGCTCATCAGTGCGCGATTAATAAAGTTAAGTATTGTGCGCTCGGCTTGTACGGATGCGCTCAACCCTGTTGCCGCTGCTGCATAATTCGCTTGCCACTCTGCCTCGTATAGAGCCAATGGCGCTAAATCCTCAGTCGTTAACGTAGCCCATCCAGCATTAGAGTTAATAGCCTCGTCGATAGCCTTAGTAATAGCGTTAAGCTCTGCGCGTGACGTGATACCGTCATATCCGTTAAGAATAGCGGCAACGGCACGATACGTATCATCGAGACTAGGCAGCACGACGGAGTTAATGCCGCCGCTTGCTAATCTTTCAAGATAAAGTATATGCCTGTTAAGGTCGTCTATGTTGTATTCAGCCGCCATCTAAATAATCCAATAAAGCCACCGCAAGAACACGGCTCAACTCATTATCGGCTATATGCTCACCGCTTGCAACTTGGCGAACTAGATACATAGGTATAACGTGCGCGTTACTGTTATGGTCGCGCACTACTAGGTGTGGTTGGTGGTTGGTTAGGTTATCCAATGCCCAAACCCCTAACCGCTGTACGAATTGGGAATCGTTTGTGTACAAAGTATCCTGCCGCGTCATTCCAATCATCTAGCGCGGGGTGCTCGTTGAATTTCTCTGGCTCACCTTTGTCAGTGTAGCCTTGCGACTCCATAGCGTATGCGAATTCTTGGCACTTGTTGCAATTAACCATTAATCTACCATGCGCAAGCAATCCATTCATAGCATTAATGCGGTCACGTACTGCGGGGTTTTTAGGTGGCGCATCTACCGCAAAGCCCTCAGAGCGGATTATCTCTATATCCGTCTGACTTGCGTTAGTGCGATTGGCTCCGCCGCTTGCATCAGGGTAAACGGTAATGCGCCGTGTGCTTTTGTATCGCGCCGTGAGGTTATTGCAAAAATCCCTTGTGTCGTGGCTCACGAACTCATCAACCGCAACAGGGTTCTTTCCATCCATAACAAATACAACGGCGCAACAGCCGCCAATGTTGAAATCGATACCGACAAATAACCGGTCACTATCCTGTATAACTCTATCCGTGTGGTGCTTATTCCTATCGAAAAAGTGATAAATCTTACTTTGCGAAAGGCTTACAAACTCGCCGTTAATGTACAACTCGGCTAGTATTGGGTCGTAGTTGTTGCGTATCTGCTCGATGTATTCGGGCTTTAGGTATGGGTTAGACAGTGTACTTGCTTTAATCAGGTCGTAACCTGCTGCCTTTTTCTTTACCCATTTTTCGTACACAAACCCATGTATGCCTTGGTCTGGCGTGGTTACACATCCGATGGTATTCTTCCCCTTTCGCCTTTGTCGTGTACGCTCTGCCGCCTTTCGCCATACCAACTCCGCTTTCTCTTTTGGTAGTGTGTCAATCTCATCTAGCAGGGTGTGTGCAACCTCAAAGGCTACCCATCTTTCTGGTCTGTCATAGCTGCGAAAGTAGATAACGCCAAAGCCGATTACCTCGATAGTGTACTCAGACTTATTGGTTTTAAATGGAATGCCCACCATTGCAAGCACTTCTTCAAAGCCTGGTATTGCCCTCATCTTTAACAGGTCATAGGTTGGCATACCTAATAGGCAATTAGCGCCCTTATCGTTAAGCATCTGCAAGAGAAAGCGTATCGTTGCGGCGTAGGTCTTTCCGGCGCCCAAACCAGCCACCATTGCGGGATAGGGAGCATGGTTAAATACAAATTCACGCTGCGGCTTAGTGAGCGCTATATCAATCTGCATCTTTCACCGCGTCGATAATATTTATTGTCAGTGCGCTATCTTGTGGTGCATCTTCACCTTTCTCAATATCCGCTTTCTGCTTAACCGCCTGCATTAGCTTCTGCATTGTTTCGAGGGATATGTCGTTTTTAAGCGCTGCCTCAATGATACTGCTAGCCGTTTCAATTGGCGTTGCATCTTTCTTGACTGCGATTTGCTCTCTACGGCGTGACAGCCTTTCAAGCATGGTTGTACACATTGGCGCTGATGATACAGAGCCGTAAGTAATCCACCATGAGATAGCTTGGTCGGTTAGGCTGTCTAGAACTTCGACGTAGCCCTCATTAGGGTAACGATTGCGGTAATCGAATAGCGATTGTTTAGTTTTAAATCCAAGGTGATTGATTGCGATATGTTCAAGCGTGACAATTTCAACCTCGACTTCTTCACCCTTGAATAACAGGGTCTTTCTATCGGGGTTTTTGAAATACTCGTCAACTTTCTTTTGCATAGACTCAGGCGTTGGATACTTCCTCGTCTTGCGCGGTTTTGTCTCTCTATTTCCGACTTTAGGCACTGCCTATACTCCTATTAGTCACTGACTAATTAAATGGGAATTACTTTAAGTCTTCCTTTGCGCTTATACCTCAACGTATGAACGCCAAGCAAGCGCATGTCATTTACGAATTTACGGGCCTGTGATTTTCTGATTTCTGCACATAGCCCGTTTACTGTTGCCTCGCCACCGTAAAAGGTGACAGTTGTCATTGATTCGTATGTACCGCCTTTCTCACCGAACCGATAGAGACCTACTATCGGTGTGAACATTTAGCACTCCACTATGGTTAATACGCCTGTGTCGCAGTCTGAACGTGTTGCCGTCTGCCAAGACCAATGCACCTCATGCCTGCCAATCGTAACGCCCTCAAAGTAAGCCTGTAATACGTTATCGCTAGAAGTAGGTAGCGTAACAGTTGCGCCTTCACAAGTGACCGTCAATCCACTTATAGGCTCACCATTAAGCCACCCGCTATCAATGGTATATGTGTAATTGCCAACCTTTCCGACTGGCAACGGCTTTTCGTAAAGCTGGCTCATACGTCACCTATGCGAATGTGATAGCTAGCGAGTTAATGGTCGATGTTTCGCCGCTGATGTAGTTAGTAGTCGATACCACTACGTCTGTGCCGCTTGTGCCTAGTGTAAGGTCGTACTCGGTAGTGACATCGATAAGTTTTGCGTTATCTGCCGCACCTGTCGCTGCAATAGTGGCGTCTGCAATAGCGTTAGCAGTTACTGTGCCGCCTGATGCTGCGCCGAAGCCTGCCAGCATATGTGTTGCAAGCACAGTAACGCCTGCCCGAATCTCTAGCGTTGCATCTGCGTATCGTGTAGCCAAGTCGGTAGCTAATGCGTTTAATTCCGCTGCATTTGGTGTTGCCATTTTGTCACCCGTTAATGTTGTTTGATAGTATCGGCGCGTTTATATTGTTTGACAATACGCGCTGGTTAATGTTCGTTTCTTCATCGACTATTATCGCAATTCCACCAACAATAGCAACTACGCTGACGCTAGGCGGTGAAACAGCGAAACTTACTGTTGATTCTGGTTGCGGCAATGTAGCGCTTGCTGATATTGATACAGTAGGCGCGTTAATCGTAAATGCAACGTTAGCGTTGAAGCTTGGCTGTGTCGCTGTCGCTGATACTGAAACGTTAGGCGCTGACACGCTAAACGCAATATCTGAAACCGGATTAGGTAGCGTTGCGCTTGCTGACGCGCTAACGACTGGCGTAGATACGGTGTAAATTACGTCGGCGCTTGGGTTTGGCAGTGTAGCGCTAGCATTGGATGATACGCTTGGGGCGCTAACACTGAATGATACTGTCGCGCTATACCCTGGCAACGTAGCCGAAGCGTTAGCCGCAACACTTGGTGAATTAACGGTAAATGCAATATCTGATGCAGGTTGTGGCAGAGTAGCCGATGCACTTGACGATACACTAGGCGGTGATACAGAGAAGGCGATATCTGCTTGCTGCGCTGGTACGGTAGCACTTGCACTAGCTGATACTGATGGGCTATTCACCGTATACGCTACATCAGCCGTTATGCCTGTTGCATCACTATAAAACACCCATTGGCTGTCATCGGTTGGGAAGTTAACAAGTGTACCGTTATTGCTGCCTGCTGTGTCGGTGAGTATTGAACCTGTGCCGTTTGAAGTTGATGGGTCGTAAAAGCTTATAGCTTGGCCATTGACCTCAAACTCGATATTGTATAAATCACTGGCTACCGTTGCTGTAGAAAAGTTTGCGCCTAACACGCCAAAAGTAAAAGATTGGCTGCTGTTTTGTGCGGGGCCTTGCTGCTGCCCGTCATAATGCAGAGATAAGCTTCCTGCCACCCTGCGAAGTTCTATTTTTCTGTCGATAGACTGGTCGGTGGCTTGTGAAAATCCGACATTACCTCCCGTTCCTCCGTAAACAGTAATATCACCGTTGGCGAAATGTATTATCCTAGAGGATGAAGAGGCTACAGTATCACCACCTAAAACCCTGTGATTTCCACTAGATGTTGTCGGCCACCGCCACTTAATACTAAAGTCGTCTGTTGTACTAATGTTGATTGTTGACGCAAGAGTCACATAAGCATTAACACCGTAAAACCGCAGCAAATATGCCATTACGCAATAACCCCGTAAGCGTCATCTACGTAAAAACTAGTATACCCACGCGGCACTTGTGCAAGATAATCACCTGACTTATCGACTAGCCCAAAACCTGTAACGCGCTGCTTCATGCCTTGAATATC
>JGI11931J13222_1000001_pt1 | contig 123488 bp, 144 predicted proteins | sample DeeseametaMP0204_FD_13222 | JGI IMG/M metagenome (IMG submission 13222) | reverse complement strand
TTTCTGTGTCAGAGTGTGGTAAAATCGGCGCGGTTGAATGCGAATCATTATCATTTGCGTTCGTATTCAGTTTGGCTTGGCGGTACTGGTCTGACCAGTTGAAAAAGTTGTTGACTGCTATAGACGCAAGTAGTACAATAATGTTATAGGTGGGAAAGGGCTTGCCGGAGCGGCGCGGTTATGCAAAAAAGTGCATAAATATGCACTTTTTATTCAGTTTGATTTACAGGTAAGGTCGCATCCTTTCCACGTCGTCTTTTGTCCAAGTAAACGTATGTTTGTTGGCGGCTGAATTAGCTAAGGCGACGTTTTCAAGAGTTACACCCTGCGCTAGTATTTCTTTGGTCAGAGTTTCACCATCCTCTATGCCTGTTAATTCCTCTAGCATAGTTATTTTTGCTTTCATGCTTAGCTGCGCCACGCTGTCAAGCTTTTTTACAATTTTCATAGCTTTTTTAAATTTCATCTTCATTTTCTCCAGTTATAAACACCAAGGAACTAGTTGATCAAGGTGATCAACCAATTCCTGTTTCTGCTCGTCCTCCATTAGAGGGCTTCGGTCAATCAGGTCTACCAGTACCTTGTGTCTGTTTACCAAAGCATCGATATCGCGGTCTAGCTTATTGATAGCTTTTAAAATTTCTAAAGTCTCTGCTGACTTTTCCAGTTCTTTGCTCATGTTACCCCTTTATTAGTGTATTGCTGTGTTAAGTATATAACAGGCACACAAAAAAGCAAGCTAAAAAGCTCGCTTTTTTGAAATTATTTTTACTAGGTACAGTATGCGAAAAGTTCACATAGTAAGCTGGTGGTATCTATGTCGCTCTGCTCTGTTTCATCGCTTTCAGAAACAAGGCTCAAGTGTAGCTCTAAAATGGGTTGTAATTCATCAACCGCAAAATCCTCTTCTGCGCTACCTTCTGCATCGAACAACGCTTGCAGTATCTCCACACTTTGTTGTGTGCCGTAGTTACGTTTAAATAAGTCAGCTAACTTTTTAACCGCCCTTAGTTTGTCTTCTAGGTTCATTATTTAAGCCCTGTTTTCTTTCTCAGCCAGTTGTAAAACTTACGCCGTCTTATTCTGGTAGTGAGAAAATTAATGGTTGATTTTTTAGCATTAATCTGCTCTAGCAAATCGCTGGATAGAAATTCATACGCTAAAAAGCTACTTCGCGCTATCTCGTTAGCCTGATTTTCTAGCGCTTGCAATTCTCTGCGAATTGTGCTTACTGTCCTAAGAGGCGTTGGCGAACGCCCCTTTCCAATGCCGGTGTTCGCCATAACTGCCCCCTATAGACGGTCTAAAAACTTTACAACTTTGCGCAACTCTGCGCCCGTCAATTGCTCAATTTGACGTTTGATATTGTCTACGTCTGCCTGCATATGCTCAAATGCCCACTGCTTAAGCTCTGCGCTGCAATCGTCTTCCATGCAGTTAACTTCGATAACTGAACAAGCCTCACATAACAAGTCTGTTACCCTGTCAAGCTTATTTCTCAAAGAAGCGGCTTGTACTTCGTGGTCTGTCAATGGGTCGCGGCACGGCATCAGTTCACCTCCTTTTCAGTGCGCACATTGCCACGCAAGCTACGAACCACGTCAAGAAGTGAACCTTCTTCCTCGTCTTCATCAGGCTCGGCTTCTAGGTTTTTCTGTAGCGCTCCCATGTTTTCATCGCTCAATATACGACTGGCTAAATGCATCAGAGGATCATCCGCTTGTGCAATTTCCTCTAGGTTTGCAACGATTGGAGTAGTAGGTGTATTCGTTGCCACTACAATCGTGTCAACACAAAAGGTTTTTAAATCCGCGTCAGGGATTTCGTTTTTGCTTGCTTCGATCATCATAGCTGAAACAACATTTTCACAACTTAAGTCTTTACCAGAATCCAAGACTGATGCAATAGCCGTAGCTAGGATGTGTGTTGCTGCGAATTGTTTAAACATTTTAAATTACTCCCGTAGAGTTTAAAACTAGCCCTAGTATACTAAATGTGTTTAGAGCTGTTAAATTATGTTGCTTAGTGCTAACCGCTTGCACCGTAAGCAACGTTAGACCTAGTATACCGAAAATCGGCAACAAGGTAAAGCTAAAAATTACCATTAGGCCAGCACCACACCAGCCAAATTTTTTATCCATTATCATACCCTTAAAAAGTGCCCCGCCCAGATAGACGGGGCAAAATGGCGGTTATCGCCTACGGGGTTAAATTGGTTTCTCAGTGTTGCCAAACATTAGCAACACGCCTATAGTAGCCACTGGTATAGATGCCAGCGGCTCTCTTGAAAAAAGTGTAGCTAGAGCCATAGCTAAAAATAACAATCCGATAATGTGAGCCGCGTTCATAGTTTTACCCTCGTTGGTACTTTGCCATCGGGCAAAGTTACCCAAATTGTAAGAAATGGTACAACGTTAATACACAAGCGTTGGTTATACTCTGACCAATGCCAGCCAATCCAAGCCCCGCCGCGATTAAACAAAATTCCGATTTTCATTTTAGCCCCTGTCTCTAGTTGATGTAATCATTATACAGGTCTGGATTATAAAGTCCAGACCTTTTTAATATTATTTTGTAATTTCTAGTCTATCTAATCTACTAGCAGGATAATTTTTTAAAGCCTGTAGAAGTTCTCTAATTTCCATAAGCTTATAGTATTGATTGTTAATGTTTTCTTGCGTATCGTTTAGCAACATAGTGGCATACATTCTGCTATTGGTGGCGAACGCTGCAACTGTTAAAGTTTCAAGGCGAAGGTTGTAAACTTCCTCGTTACTAACAATGATATTTTTTACACTGACAAGCTCTTTAGTACCAAAAATTTCTTCGGTACGTGAAAAGCGTAAAGCTAGTAGGTTAGACTTAGTTACTAGTTGGATTAGTTCAACTTTTACAGAAATAGATGCATTAACATCGAAATTGAAAGCTTTCATATTTTATACCCCGTTTTGGTTGCTGCTTTATTGCCTCAACCTTAAATACATTATAGTAGCGCTGTAAAAATTGTAAAGCACTTTCCCACCTTTTTATAATAACTTTTTGCTCTAGAAGACTCGGTTTTTATAACCTGGACACCCTCGGTAATTCAACTCACCCTAAGCCCTAGTATTACTCTCACCTAAAAGCCTCTTAGAATGGCTTACAGGAGCTTTAAACGGTATGTTTTAGTTACCCACAACTTAAAACTACTGTATATCTATACAGGTATATTTATCCACAATTTTCTGTGGATAAGTCCACCAGCGTCTGCTGAGCGCTTGTATATTTATACAGTATTGTGGATAACTTCACTTACTCACACGTACCTGTTGATAACTTCCCTAGCAACTTTCATGCCATTTTTCGGCGCGGTCAAATGCGAATCATTATCATTTGCGTTCGCATTTATCTAGCAAGTTTCATGCCAGTAGCGAATTTGGCTAAAAAGTAGTGAAATTGACCAATAAAAGTTGGCACGTCGTTTGCAATAGAAAAAAGCGTGCCACCGGCTTGTCGAGCATTATTTTTCCCTTTAAAACCAACAACTTACACAATGGCAATCTGATAAGACTTCTAGGGTATAGCAATGCACTTGCTTGGCTTGCATCCTGCTCTCAGCACAGGGCGACTTAGACCGCTTATACGCGATTTGCGACTTTGGCACGATTTTTGAGTTGGCACAGTAATTGCTAGAATGCCACAATTCACTATATAACAAAATCGCCTAAATAAATTCGCTTTTATAATAAATTAGTCCTAGACAATGCTACACGTAAATGCAATAATAAGCCATAGCTGGGAAAGCGACCGAAAATCGGCGCGGTGAAATGAGAATGATTCTCATTTAGATTTGGACGGCTGGCCTGGATGAGAATGATTCTCATTTAGATTTGCTGATAGGGTGGCACAGAATAGAGCAAATGAAAAGTATATAATTTCATACATACGTATAAAAACTAATGTAGACAAAAGTTTATTGCTATATATAATGGGTAACAGTTGAGAGGCACAACGCCACAACGTATATTTTATATATAGCTTAAACGGGAGTTAACCAGATGTTAACAATTCAAAATACCAGAGCGGCAGCGCTACAAATGACTGATGCGATCCTTTTGGATCAAAACATTATACCTATTTTTGATCTTGACGGTGTGGTAATTGATGCAACACACCGTCAAGCGATACACCCAGACGGATCGCTTAACCTTGAAATGTACCGCAAACTATCGACAGCGGCAAACATTGCAAAGGATCAGGTCATGCCACTGGCAGAAGTGCCGCAGTTTTTGACAGACGCAGGTAGATCATTTTTTGTTTGCACTGCTCGCGTTATGTGTAAAAACTCTGAAAAATGGTTGCGCAAGAACGGGATCAGACCGACAGCAACATTTTCTAGAGAGGGCGAAAATGATCGCCGTCGAGATTTTGAATTAAAAGAGTACCATTTAACACGCGCATTTTCATCGGCTGAATTGTCTCGATCATTTTTGGTCGATGATAACCTAGCAAACTGCCAAATGGCACAGCGCTTGAACATGAAAGCAATTCACGTTCCTTTTCACGGTCATTAATTTGACCAATTCGTAACGGAGGCTTCATAGCCTCATAATAAACCTTAATAGGGAAACCGTTGTATTATGAAAGCTTTAGCACAAAAACAATTTGATTTACTTTGCACCGAATGTGCAGAAAATAACCTTTTAGGCAAGCGTAAGAGAGATTCACGACTAGAAGTTGTAGAGGACGCGATAAGCGTTTTAGGGTTCAACGGTGACGCAGCGATTTTAATGCCGTTTATTGTTGAGGAGCTAGAACGCCGTAGGGAGGCTGAGAAAGCGAAAAAGCCAAGCGCAGCGACTAAACCAGCGGCAGATACACAAGTTGGTTATACGCAATCACAGCGCGATTTATTGCCAGTGCTAGACGGTGACGTATTTGTGATCACAAGCGCACAAAATAACACCATTACAACAGGCTTTGAGGATCAGCTTCTTGCCTTAGTTGACGATATGAAATCCGTTGATCTGGATGCGCGTTTAATGGTAATGCCCGTTTACTATAACAAAAACGCCTTTAGTCCAGCGGTAGAAAGGGAGGAGGAAGTTTTCAATCCTAAGATCCTACCATATTTACAGCTTGAGGATTGTTGGCTATTTGAGAAAAACGCATGTTTGATCTCTAGTACGGCGGCAGTGTTACCCACTAACAAAATACCAGTCAACGCAGCGGCAAAGCTTAACAGTGGTGAATTGATCACGGTTGTAGCAAGCCCGAAGCAACAATATAAAACCTTACCGCGACTCAATGATCAATCAGTCACAAAAGCGGTCACTACTGGCAGTTGTACCGCGTACAACTACACCAGAAGCCGAGCAGGATCAGAAGCGGAAAAAGACCATAAGCAGGCAGCCATGATCGTTTACAGGTGTGACGGTGGATATAATGTAACCAATGTTTTTCAAGGTGACGACGGATCATTAAATGTGGTATTGCCTGAACTCGAATACTACTACGGCAAGCAGCCAGAAGCCGCCAAGCTTGGTGATCTACATTGCGAAGTTTACGATCATGCATACTGGCAAAAGACGGTTGATTTTCTTGATAAGATTAAGCCTAGCGTGATCGCGGTTGACGATATTTTGCACTTTAGCACCAGATCGCACCATAACCGCAACAGTGGCAAACACTTGTACGCAAATCGACATGAGAGCGTAGAAAACGACCTTAAACAGGTAATCGTACAGTTAACCGAGTTAGCGGATCTTATAGATACTGTTTACATTACCGAGAGCAATCACAATTCAGCCCTAGATAATTGGCTGGATGATAGCAGCGTTAACCCTAAGCAGGACAGCCACAACAGCAAATTATACTATCTGTTAAATTGGTTAGTGTGCGATACCTTAGACCAAGGCGAACATGAGAAAAATGCGTTACAGATCGCCCTAGAAAATGCTGATTTAACCACGTTGCCAGAGTTGCCAAGTAATGTGCATTTTGGTCGAATGGATAAGCCCTTTAAACCGCTTAAATTCGATTATTCGCAGCATGGGCATAAAGGGGCAAACGGCAGCGCAGGAAACCCAAATCAGTTCAAGGACTGGAATTTAAACCTAATTACAGGACATACCCACAGCCCTTGTATAATTGGCTCAGTGTTCACAACAGGTGTTACCGCTCGATTGAACCAAGGCTATAACCGTGGGGGCGCGTCATCGTGGGATCACGGTCACATGATGGAATATGCAAACGGACAAGTACAATTAATCACTTTGAACCCACAAAAAGTTATTGCATAGTTAACCTAAATCTGTTTTAATGCTCATGCGGTCGGGGCAAAATACGACCGCAAACACAAACACTTTTAAATTTTTGGAGATTAATATCATGGCTAAAGTTTGGACAGAAGAAAACACAGCAAAGTTAAGCACAGCGTACGCGGCAGCTATCGAAGCGAACCAAGGCAAGGCGCTTGAACCTAAGCAACTGAAAAGCATTGCACAGCAATTTGACGTTACTGATAACAGCGTCCGTCAGAAGCTTGTTAACATGGGTGAATACGTATCACCGGATGCTAAAGCTAAGGTAGGCAACCCAAGCGCGACACGTAAGATCGAAGTTGTAAACAAGATCGCAGAAACCACAGGCTTGTCATTGGACAGCTTGGAGAAAGCGAACAAAGGTGAGCTTGAAGCGTTAGCGGCATTTGTTGAGCAGCAAGCGGCAATCATCGATGATCTAGAAAGCGGATCGGACGACGAAGCCGAGTAATAAGATCGGGATCACATGCTAAGGTATGTGATCCCATACCCATAGGGGGCGGTAATGAGACTTATTCTCATTTAGATAGGGGGGTACTCCCAGACGTGTGTAACACTTAGAAAATTAGGATATTACTGGAAACAGTATACAGCGCGTGTAACACTTAGAAAAATGACTAAATTATTGAAGTACTAAATAGGGCGGTTTCCAGACACGTCTTCAATGGCTTGGTACAGGCCATACCCGTACGTGTAACACTGGGCAAATTGCATTACTCGACCGTGGGTAAAAATAATACAATTGAAAATTTGCATAGCTTACCGTATAATACTAAATATTAGGAGGAAACCATGGCAACTAACAACAGTACAATAAACGCAGAAATAGTAGGAGCTACAGTAGAAGTATCTATAAATGTTAGGGTAAATTCTGGGGGGTCTGGGATAAAACTTAAAGAAGACGGGTACGGATATGTAATGAGGTCTACTAACAATGGGTCTTTCTCTAAAGTTTCTGGAAACTACAGCTTACCAACGGACGGGGGAGAGGGATTTTTTATACAGCGTGACATAGTCTATACAGATTCTAATGTAACTAATCAAAATACCTATAAATATTACTTTGAGATGGAAATCAACGAAGAGGCCGGAACTCCTCCTGGTACGGAACCACTATAATGGCTATATATACAACTGGAACGGTATCCGTCTACTTCGTGGCGGATAACCCTGCTAAAAAAATAACAAACTTATCAAACTCTACCAGTCCTATCTATAAATATGCTAACTTGCAATGGACTGAGCCTAGTAGTCCAGGGATGTACCATTTATATTGGCTAGTAGGCGGAAACTGGCAATCGGCTAACACCTCTACTAGTTCCAATTCATTAAAGGTAATACCACCAGCTAATGCTACACAAGCTCAGCTAAGAACAGATAATTTATATCCTAGTAACACCATAAACATCATATTTCACGTGAAGCCTGAGACTAGGGTACTAACCGCTACTAGTAGGTATGACGGAGTATTACTAGATTGGAACCCTAACACAGATATTGGGGAAAGGGTAGAAGTCGTAAGAAACGGTACTACGGTATTTACTGGCACAGGCAGTAGCTATATACATGAGGAAGGGGGTAGTTTTAAAGTCCGCATGGTGAAGGGCACAGGCAGCGACGTAGTTTATGGGGCTTTCTCAAACACAGTATCTGCGTCCCTACTTTCACCTCCACCTCCTAGACCTGAGCCAGAGGCTCCGTGCGACTTCTTTCTTGGTGTAAACCGGGCCGGAGATGAGATACTTCATATATGTAATCCTAGCGTAGTCCCGGCGGCTCCGCCCGCCGTGGAGTCGGGCAAGACTGCGACAGACTGGTTTCAGGATTGGGTAGGTATTAATGTAGACTACGGAGATGATACTTACATGCATAGTATGTTTGACTATGTTAAATGTTTGACGTACATTAGAATAACTGAGTATACCGATGATGTCTTTAGAAAATTTTATTTCTCAGATGCCTTAAATCCTGTAACTGGCTCCTCTGTCTCTTATACTCCTAGTAATAACAGGTTTACCTTGGTAGTTACTGTAGATAAGCTAGGTAACCGAAGAGGAGCTGCTCCTGTAATAAGAAGGTCTATAGATTTTGATAATAACTCCTTAGCACAAGCAGAATACTCTATAGGTGGGTTTGGTTACGGTAACTCTGGAGCTTTCTACGAAAATGGTGACGCCTATATAAGAACCGGTCAGAATATAGAAAGCATTGAGATATACGAGTTTAACATACGTGCTTCCGGACGTGACTTAGTATATGAGACTGCTAAAACGGGGGCTTCTGGTATTAAACTAGACCCTGACGACTTCACAGTAGACGGGGCGGATTTCTCAGGCATGTTCCTAGCGTACACTGGGAAAGGTTACGAAGGTGACTATATAAACAGCATGAACTTAAACGACCCTATTATACCAGTTCAGGGCCTAGTTGACCCCTTAGGGGTGTACTCCGGCCCTGACGGCAGTGATACTGTCCAGGTGTTAGGGGGCTCTGGAGGATCTGGGTGGGACATAGAAATGACTAAAGGACTCATTAAGCGTGGTGGAAACACATGGTTTAATGCAGGCCGTGGTAGAACTAGGCTGCGCTATGTAGGTTCTAGTACAGACCACAGTACTCCGGTATATAGTTTTAATATACCTCCCCACGAAACTAACAGCTCAGGAGAGGGTGTGATTACAGGCTCTGGGATCTTAACCGACCTAACTATTATATTAGACGACCCCGCAGTAAGAAATTCCGCTTGTTTAGGATACTCTATAACTCCCGTAGCATGGGACTACTCTAGCGAGCAGGAAGCCTGGGTTGATACATTTTCATCAGATAAAGGTATTATAGGGTTTTCTTCTTTTAATAATAGAGTACCTTTTTATACTATGAGAGAGAGCTACAGATACGACTACGAGCAGTTGCCTAGTGGTGACCCTTACTGGAATACCTGGTACACTATTCAATGTAGTTTTTACTTTAAAAGAATTAACGAGTCACTTATATCTATAGAATATGACTTTTGGTATTTCTCCTTTAACGGGAGCGCAGGACTAGAGAACACAATTACAATACCTGGTTTCTCTTACTCCTTTATAGGATTAAATTAACATGAGCAGTACAGAATTAATAGACCCAGAAAAGTTAAGTCCGGAAGGGTTAAAAGTAGCCGAGGCATATATAATGTCTGGAGGCGATATAGAGAAGACTAGCAAAGAGTTAGGACTTCCAGTAGCGGACTTACAATCAGAACTAAACAAGCGTGAGATCAAGGAATATGTAGATAGAATTTATCACGAAGCAGGATTCCGAAATCGCTTTAAGATGGCTAGAGTCATGGATGAACTTATTGCTAAGAAACTAGAGGAAATGGACGATACCGATATGGGCTCTAGTAAAGATATTCTAGACCTATTACAAGCACAGCACGCTATGAAAATGAAAGAGCTAGAATTTGAAGCTAAGGTTAAGAAAGAGCTTCTAGAACTTGAACGTAAGAAAGAGGAAGTTCAAATTAAGAACCAGACTAATAATCAATATAACAACTATGTTATTGAAGAGTCCTCGTACGACAAATTAATTAGTAAGCTAGGGAGTAGTTAATGGAAGTATCTAGAGCTAGTATTAACTTCGAAGAACTACAAGACTTTCCTCTAGAGAAACGATTTCTAAAGCTTCCGGTTGATAAGTTCTTCGAAATGGAGGGGGTTGAGCTGATACCTCCTCAGATAGCACTTATTAATGCTATCAACGACCCTGCCCATCGTTTCGTGGTAGGGTGTCTTTCAAGACGTACAGGTAAAACTTTTAGTGCTAACCACATTGCATTTCTAAAAGCTTTAGAACCAGGTACTCAAATACTTATTATATCGCCTAACTACTCACTGTCTAATATCTCATGGACAGAGCAGCAGAAGCTTATTAAGAAGCACGATATAGAAGTAGAAAAGATGAATGCTAAGGATAAGGAAATAGTATTAGAGAATGGCTCTTTGATTAAGTTGGGTTCTGTATCCCAAGCTAACTCTTGTGTAGGTCGTTCTTATGACTTAATACTATTTGACGAAGCCGCACTAGACCCTAAAGGCGTTGATGCTTTCAACATCCAGCTACGTCCTACTCTAGACAAAGATAATTCTAAAGCTATATTTATTTCAACACCTCGTGGTACTAACTACTTCCATGATTTCTACATGCGTGGTTACGATGACAAGTACCCTTTCTGGGCATCTATACATTCTACATGGAGAGATAATCCTAGAACGTCTGAGGCCGACATTGCAGAGGCTAAGCTTTCAATGTCTAATGCGGAGTTTAGACAAGAATATGAAGCGGACTTTACAACGTTTGAAGGTCAGATATACGAAGGGTTCGATGCCGATAAGTATGTTCAGGACTTGTCTGGGCGTGACTTTAAAAATTGCGATGCTCTTATGGGTATTGACGCTGGTTATAAAGACCCTACTGCGGTTGTTAAGCTCTACTATTCTTTCGATGAGAAGGTATTTTATCTTGTTGATGAGTACTTGGAAGCACAAAGAAATACAGACCAACACGCAGAACACATACGAAAAATGATGGGTGATGATACGGACTTTGTATTCTGTGACTCTGCCGCTGCGCAGTTTAGGCAGGATTTAGCAGAGTTACATGATATCCCGTCCAACCCTAGCATAAAATCGGTACTGGATGGTATAGCGTACGTTCAAAGCTTAGTAGACAACGGAAAGTTAATAGTAGATAAGTCTTGTATACATACTCTAGATATGCTTGCTAACTATAGGTGGGATCCTCGTCCTGAGCTACTAAAGCCTAAACCTGTCCATGATGCATTTTCGCACATAGCTGACGCGTTGAGATATGCTTTATATAGCTTTACTGTATAGACAGAAGTAGGACTAAATTAAATACTTTACAAATTTATAAAAGTGTTTATAATAGCTTATATTGATTAGGAGGAAAAAATTTATGGCAGCAAATACCAAAAAGCGGGTTGCCGTAAAACATATTAGAGACGGTATAAAGTCCAACTATAAAAAGGACTGTAAGTGTGCAATATGTAGTACGGAAGAAAAACTGGAATTACACCACTATACCACGGTTTCTACCCTCTTCAAGAATTACGTAGAGGAGCATAATATTCCAGTAGATACAGATGAAGAGGTCAGAGCAATGCGAGATGACTTTTATAAGATGTATTGGTATGAGCTTGTAGACTACACTGTTACTCTTTGCGAAGAGCATCATAGAAAACTACATTCTATCTATGGACGTGAGCCTCCTTTGCACACCGCTAAGAAACAGGAGCGTTGGGTTGAAAAACAGCGCGACAAAGCAGAGGGCAAGACTACTAAAGGTAGATTTGCCTCTTTGATTTGAGGACAGCGTTAAGTGAGCTTACGAAGCAAAATTCATTCTAAAGCAAACCCCGCCCAAAGGTACATAGCTGAAGAGGCGGGTACACACGTTGGGACAAACCAGAACAAAATTAGAACAAGTGAAAACGCGTACAACCTAATGGAAATTGTTAACCGCTGTGTTAACCTTCTAGTAGACTTAGGTTCGGATATTGAGTTTGACGTAAAAGACAAACTTAGTTTCACGGCTAGGGCTGATGGTAACATGCGCGGCAAAACGCTCAGTACTTTAATGAACAACAGGCCTAACCCATACATGGATATCAACACGTTTAAAAGGCTATTACTTCTAGACATGATTATCGAGGGTAACGTTTTTGTTCACTTTGACGGTTCAGGCTTCTACCATGTACCTGCAAGACACATGGAGATTAAAACTGATGAAAAGGCGTACGTTAGCGAGTATGTTTATAATTCTATTGTTAAGTTTAAACCTAATGAAATCATACACATCAGAGACAATTCCTCAAGTTCCGAGTACCGAAACTTCAGAGGGCGTTCAAGATTACTAGCAGCTATCAAGACAATTCTCACACATGAAACCGCTCTAGATTTCCAGTCTAGATTCTACGAAAATGGTACAATGATTGGCCTAGTCGTAGAGACTGAAGCAGTACTATCTACCAGACTAAAAGATAGACGCGAAAAAGAGTGGATGTCTAAGTTTAACCCTAAAGACTCGCAGGGTAGACCTATGATTCTTGATGCTGGAATGAAGGCTAAGTCGCTAAATACAAATAGCTTTAGAGATTTAGACTTTAACGAATCCATGGAAGCGATGGAAAAACGAATAGCCTTAGCACTGGGTATACCTCATATATTACTAGATTCTGGTAATAATGCTAACCTTAGGCCGAATATGGAGTTGTTATTCTCCACTACCATTCTTCCGATGATGAGAAAATTTGAGTCTGCATTTGAGTTTTTCTTTGCTTATGATATTGAGTTAACTACTCATAAAGTGGTCGCTCTAAGACCAGACTTAAAAGCAGAGTCAGACAGACTTTCATCTCTAGTCAACAATGGTATTATGCTAGGCAAAGAAGCTCGCGAAATACTGAGACTAGATCCTTTAGAAGACCCATTACTAGACGAAATCAGAATTCCTGCAAACGTTGCAGGTTCTGCTACGGGAGTATCAGGTCAGGAAGGCGGTAAGCCTTCAACAAATGAAGATGATAAATAATGTTACTAGAGAAAATAATGAAACATTACGGCAAAGACCTGCCAGGTAAAACAGCGTTCCGTAACGACCCAGAAGCACCATGCCTAGTGGCTGATATTTCTAAAGAGTACGGTACGTGGGACAACTTCGTTGTTCGTTACCAAGATGCACTAGCTGGAGAAGAAACAAAAGCTCCTGCTAAGAAAGCACCGGCGGTAAAATCAGGTAACCAAGCTAATGACTCTAAAGAATAAATACGAAGGTAAAATTGTCAGCCAGATTAAAAGCGTTAAGATGGCTGACGACGAGTCTTCTGATATTATAATTAGTGGCTACGCCAATACGGTCACAAAGGACCGAGCTGGCGATGTTATACCAAAGGACACTTGGTTAAAGAGCAATGCTACTAGCAACTATTCAAAGAACCCAATAATTTTAGCCTTCCATGACCATAGCAAGCCAATCGGTAAAGCTACTAACTGGTACGCAGATGATAACGGACTTTTCATCGAAGCTAAGATTAGCAAGGGAGCTGGAGACGTATACCATCTTATTAAAGATGGCGTATTGTCCACATTTAGTGTAGGTTTTTACATCCATGATGCTGAGTATCATAGTAAAACAGACACTTATATGATTACAGACCTAGAGTTACTAGAGGTTTCGGTAGTTTCCGTTCCTTGCAACCAAGACTCTACATTTTCGGTCTCTAAGTCACTCGTTGACGCAGAGGCATTTAAAAAAGAATTCGTGCCTCCTGCTGAAGAGGCTGAAAATACAGATATTAAGGAAATCCAAGATATGTCAACAAAAAATGAAAATACAGGCTTAACCCTAGACGACGTTATGGGCCTATTAGATAAAGAACGCCAAAAAGAAGCTGACGCAAAGGCTAAAGAAGCCGCTGCTAAAGCCGCAGCTGCTAAGCAAGCTGAAGAAATTAAAACTCAAGCTCGTGAAGCTGCTAAGTCTATCGTAGACGAGCTTGAAGGCAAGATTGCTAGCAACCAGAAGAGTTTCGCAGATACTCTTAAGGCTCGCGAAGACGAAATCGAAGCACTACGTGAAGAAATCAAGCAAGTAGTTGCATCTCGTACTAAGTCGTTCTCTTATAACAAAGTAACTGACGGAATGAACCCCGATACTCGTAAGTCTGTTAATGACGCAGTATTACTAGGTATCGTTACACAGAAAGGTACTTTTGGTACTAAATTCGGTGAAACAGTTAAAGCGGTAAATGATTCTTCTTCAATCGAAGTTTCTAGCGAAGCGTACGAGACAGTGTTCTCTACTGACCTAATCCGCGACATTCAAGCAGAACTTGTTATCGCTCCACTTTTCCGCGACATTACAATGACGTCTGCGAACCTAACTATCCCAGTAAACCCTGACCGTAAGAACGCTTCATGGGTATCTGGTACAGCTTACGGTACTGACGCAAGTACTGGTAGCGAGATCACAGCAGCTCTAAGCGAAATCACGCTTAAAACAATGAAGCTTGCTGCTAAGAGCTACATCACTGACGAAACATCAGAAGATGCTATCATACCTCTTCTACCTCTAATTCGTCAACACTTAGTTGAGTCTCACGCTAACGAAATCGACCGTGCATTCTTACTAGGTAACGGTACTACAGAACCTAAAGGTCTAGTTCCACGTGCTACAGCTGCTGAAGCTTCTAGCGACACTAACAAGGCTGGTGGTGTTGAAACATCTACAGCGACAGCTAATGGTAACACTCCAATTACAGCTAAAATGATTCTTAAAGCTCGTAAGAAAATGAAGCTTTACGGTCTAAACGTACGTGACGTTACTCTAGTAGTTTCTACAGAGGCTTACTACGCGCTAATCGAAGACGACGCATGGGCTGATGTTAACCTAGTAGGTGGGGCAGCTACTAAGCTATCTGGTCAAGTAGGTTCTATCTACGGTATGCCAGTTATCGTATCTGACCACTTCGAAGCTCCTGGAGTTGCTAAAGCGTACGCAGTACTAGTTAACACTAAGAACTTCCTAGTTCCAACTCAGCGTACAGTTACAGTACGTACTGACTTCGACGTAGAGAAAGATCGTCGTGTTATCGTTGCTACACAACGTCTAAACCTAGAGTCTCTAATCCGTGACACTGACGGACAAGACAAAGGTGTTGTTGCAGTTACTTACGCAGCGGCGTAATAGATAATACTTAAAACAGAAGCCCTGCCCACCTTTGGGTGGGGCTTTTTTATTGGGAGCAAATATGAGTGTTATAACTCTAAACGAATACAAATTATTTAAGGGTATAAACAATCCTAAACAAGATACTCAGCTCCAGCCTTTAATTGATGCTGTTAATAGTATTATAGAAGAATACTGTCAAGTTAGTTTTAGCGGTTCGGTGGCTACAGGAGTACGACTAAACCAAAGCAATTACTACATCATATTACCAGATACTCCTATCATAAGTGTAGAGTATTTAGGGATTAAAAGGTCATCTGAGTATACCGAAGAGCTTGATTCTTCCCAATACATTCTGCACCCTCAAGAGGGCACGATAGAACTAATCGACCCTTCAATAAACCTACCTAGAAATCCTAGAGCATTTATTGTTGACTATACCTACGGGTATACTGTAGTGCCTTTTGCACTTAAACAAGCGGCAGTAGAGCTAACAACTTACTACGATAAAAGGGAATTTAATAAGTCTAAAGATATAGGTAACGGACAGTCAGTAGACTTTACTGATGCTAGTATTTTACCAAGTCACATTAGAACTATATTAGATATGTTCAGGGTGTTATAATGTTTACCAGTTTCCTAGATTTAGAATATCGAAAATTAGTAGAAGCTAAACTCTTAGATTCTATAGCTTTAGGACGAGTTCAAGAATACAGGGAAATGTTAGTAGAGCGTGGAGCAGATTTAGCTTATACATTGGACTCTAGAGGAATAGAAACCTCGGAGAAAAGTATAGAGCAAATTATAGATGCTGCTATAGAGGTATTAGAATCTGAAGTCGATGGTATTGTATCTACTATAGTAGGTGACAGCACAGGTAACAAGATAAAAGGTTTCTCTAGAACTAAAAGGATCAATGTTACCAAGTCGGCTCAAGCACTTCGCTCTAGGTCTGGAAGATTTATTGGTGCTCTTAAATTAGCTACTCTTCTTAATAGTATGGTTAAGATAAAAGCTAAAGAAATTATGAAAGGGCACAAGTACGGAAACACACTAAACTTTAGGACTGGTAGGTTAGCCAACTCTGTTAATATTACTAGCTTTAACCTAAAGAGAAGTAGCATACACTTTACTTATTTGCATTACCCGTATCAAACATTTGAACCGGGATTTGCTCAGTATAAGAAAGGCCGTGACCCTAGGGATATATTCTCTAACGCAATAGCTGATGCTTTATCGTTACTAATAAGTGACCAAGATTTAGCTAATACTAGATTTAGCGTGTACTCAGGAAGAAACAAACACGGCAATATTATTAATGGTGACTTTAGATGAATGCCAGAATAGCGATTCCAGTCGCATATGTAGAAAAGTTACAACAAGTGTTAAACGGTACTGGGGATTACCTTACTAACATGTACGGTAATGTGGAATCTAGAGTTCGACATTTCCAAGATATAGAGAATTTCCCTACTATTACTGTTACTCCTGGGCCTGAGACTAGAGAAGACATGCCCTCCAACTTTACCCTTTGTAGGCTTGAAGTTGCTGTACGAGTATATGTAAAAAACCAAGATGATGCCCAAGGGGAACTTGAGCAAATCATTGGTGACTTAGAAAAGTTTTTTGACAAGAATTTGGATATGGCGTATAATTTAATTACAAGTAGTGGTCAGGAGACCCATAAAACTATATCCAACACTATATTGTCTATCACTACAGATGAAGGTCTATTACAGCCTCAAGGAATTGGGGAGATACTACTCTCTGTAGAATATGAAAAAAGAAGAGATTACTAGGAGAATAATTAATGTCTTTAAATTTATCACGTAATACCAGACTTTGGGTTAGTACAGTAGACACTGGGCACGATAACTCAAACACATTTGAGATCCCAATTCAAGACGGGTATAGTTTAGGTCAGAACATGGCTTCTGAGGATATTTCCCCAGAAGAGGCAGGCCCTACACCAACTCGTGGTTCTAGACGTTTCAATACCAATCTAGACCCTGTTGACTGGAGTTTCTCAACATACTTAAACCCGTACTTAGTAAACGGTGACGTATATGCTCTAGATGCTATACTATGGCATGCTCTAGCAACTAGCAATGACCTTCCTCTTGAACTGCAAGGTGATGGCGCAGGTAATGCTGGTCAAACTGACGTTTACTCAACAGGTTCAGAGTTTAAAATCGGATTCACTAAAAACGGTGCTCACGTACTGACTAAGCTTAACCTTTACTTTAAGATTGATAACAAAGTTTATTTAGTTAAAGAAGCTCAGGTCAACGAAGCTTCCATACCTCTAGACATTGCTGACATTGCTATGACTAACTGGTCTGGACAAGGTACAGAGATGGTTGAAATCGCAGCTCCTGCATTTATGTCGGCTACTGCGGAAACATTCAATCCTGACCTACCTACAGCAGATTCTTTCGTAGGTATCCCAGCTGACCGTTCTTACATCCTAAGTAAGTTAACAACTGTTACTATGCAATCTAATGCTGGGGGTACTACTTCATACTACCGTATTGCTCTAACAGGTGGTTCACTAACTATCAACAACAATATCAGTTATGTAACTCCTTCAACACTAGCTGAGGTAGATACTCCGGTAGGTTCATTCACTGGTACATTCGATGTATCTGGTACAATGGATAGTTACCTACGTGACGGTGTTGGTCTGGCGGACGGTTCTAGTGACGCAAACGCTTATGGTTCTGCGGACTTACTAAAACAAATGGTACAGAACAAAAACGTTATCAACGTTTCTAACATCACTTTTGAACTAGGTGGTAAATCTAATAGTAGCCGTGTGGAAGTAAACCTTCCTCAAGCGCATATTGGCATCCCAGCTGTTTCAGTAGACTCCATTATATCTCAGTCCCTAGAATTTAAAGGTATTCCTAGCAGCGCTGATATGGACGACGGTGACGAAGTAAACATTACGTTTTTCCGATAAGGAGACTAAATGAGCTTTAGTTTTAAAAGAGGCTCTAAGCTCATTATAGACGACGGTACTGACCGCTACCTGCTAAAGGTAGCGGACTTTAACTTCTCCGAAACCTTTATTGAGCGAGGGTACGATGTATCAACAGTACATAACCCAGTAGCTATTAATAACAAAACTTATGTAAATGCCAAATCTAATTGCTCTTTTGACTTTGAAATGTATTTCAGCGATAATATTACAGTTGAGAAAAAAGTCTTGGAATGGTACGGCTTTGATGCCTCTGGTAACTTTCCAGCAGTTAATGGACAATTGACTAAAAAGTTTGATGTTTACGTAGATTTAGGAGCAAAGGTAGTATTCATAGATAATGTGGTACTAGAGAATCTTAGCTTTAAACTAAATCCTAGAGGGATTCTTGGCATGTCTGTGACAGCTAGAGGATTTACTTCTATGATGGATTCAATAGTTCTACCATCTAACGGAACGTTATACTCTCAAGGGTCATTTACAAACGCCTATATCTCAGCATCCGTACCAGGTATTGATGTTTCTAGAGTAGCAGGAGCTACCTTAGAATTGACTAGAGATATAAACTGGCTAAATAATCAATCAGTACACGACGCATTTTCTGGGACTATGTTTATTCCTGAAGATGTAGTAGGGTCTAACTTGGCAGTAGCGGGTAATATAACAACTATAAAAAGAGGGACAGAAGAGCCCAAATATTTACCTGATGTGCCGGTATCTATATCCCTAGGCGACTACATGACAGTCAACCTAGGACATTGCAACATAACACAGAGAGCTGATTTTGGCTCAGGAGTACTACAGTCGGTTTCAGACTTTAAGCTACTAAATAGCGTAGACTCACAAATAATAATCTAGAGGAAATATGGTTAATTTAAAAGATGTATTACAGGAATCAAAAACTGCGGAACTAGAGTTCCCAGGTTACAAAGGATTTAAAGTTAAAATTGGTCTAATAAGCAGACAGCTAGCGAATAAAATTCGCAAAGACTGCACAGTTACAAGAATGTCAGACCGCTACTCTAGCATGGAAGAAACTCTAGACGAGAATAAATTCGCAGAGAAGTTCACCAATGCTGCTATCAAGGGTTGGGAAGGTCTAACAGGAGAGTACGTTAAAGACTTATTACCGGTTGACGACGACGCGGTTAAGGATGAAGACGAAATTCCTTATACCCATGACAACGCTGTAATGCTTATCAAAAACAGTACTGCTTTTGAAGCTTGGGTAAACGAGGTGGCGTTTAAACTAAAATACTTTCGCGGAGAGCAATCTAAGTAAGGGTTTAGATCTACTCGATAAATACCAAAGCAACCAGCAACATAATATTACTAAAGAACAGTACTTGGAAATCTGTGAGCGTATGGGTGATGAACCCGACCCTGACAAGATGCCACCGGATTTTTCGGACTTGCCTCAGTTTGTACAGGACTCTCTAGAGATTTACTCTAAGCTTCCAGATACGTATACAGGAGGTAATGTTAGTACTTACGCAGGAAAAAACGTATCTGCTCTACCGTTCTTACTAGATACATACTTAATAACGGACTTTTGGAGCAGAATGGAGATAACGGAAGCAATTCTACACCTAGACAGAATTAATGTGAAAAACTCTGTTGAGAAAGCTAAAAAAGAAATCAGCAAGGGTCGCTAGGAGTACAAAGTTATCCTCTGGAGTGAAGCACCTGTGTTTCACGTTTGGCTCTAGGTCGAAAGGCTTAGGGCCTTTTTTATATAAGGTAATAATTAATGGCACAACGAAATATAAGAGACATAATGATTAAAGTAAGTGGTAAGGATATTACCACTGCTGCTCGTGAGTCTGGTAAGCTTAATGAAAACCTTAAAGCTGTTATAGAGACAGTCAAAGGGTCTGGTAGAAGTTTCAAGTCCATTAACACCGCATTAGAGTCAATGTCTAATAGTATGAAAACTATTAACTCCTCTATGAGTGCTAATAAGATAAAAACTAAAGGATTGGAAACATACCAGAAAAGGATGCAAGAAGTTAACAAAACACTAGACATGGTTAACAAAACAGCATCTAGTGCTGCCAAATCGCTTAAAAGCGTAAACGATAGCACTACAGGGTCAGCAGGAATGCAGTCTCTAGAAAAAATATTGAACCAAGTAGTTATAGGTCTAGACAGAATTGAAGAACGTATTAGAGTATCTAACATACAGCTAGAAGCTATGGAAGAGAATACTGGTAAAACAGCTAAACGTTTAAAAACTACTAGAGACGCAACTCAAGCTTCTGCTGAGGCTATGAACGAATACAGCAAGTCTGTTGGTAGAGCTACTCAAAGCCAAGACGGTTTCAATAACTCTGCTAGAGGTTTAGCAGGTAGCGGAAGAAACCAGAAGAGGGCTTTCAGTGAATTAGCATTCTCTATGAACCCTTTAACATCTGCGTACGCTAGTATAGCTATTAACGTTTACGCAGTTTCAGAAGCATTTAGGGTACTAAATGAAGCTGCTAACTTCGATAGGCTAATGACGCAAACAGCTAGCTTCTCGGCAGCCGTTTCAGGTATTAACGTTAAAGGTCTAGCTAGAGATATGTCAGAACTTTCTCAAGGAGCATTGTCAGTTAGAGAAAGCATGTCATTCGCTACTAAAGGTGCTGCATTTAACTTTACTGCGGAACAGTTAGAAAACCTAACAGTAGGAGCACGTAAAGCATCAATCGCACTAGGTAGAGACTTCAACGACTCTATGGATAGGGTACTTCGCGGTATCTCTAAACAAGAGATTGAACTATTTGACGAACTAGGTGTTGTTACAAGATTGACTCCAGCGTTCGAAGCATACGCTAAAACGGTGGATAAGACCGTAGACGAACTATCTGATTATGAACGTCAGCTAGCACTAACTAACGAAGTTCAACGCCAGTTAGATACTAGATTCTCCGGTATAGATGCTCAGGCTACTAAATGGGAAGAACTAGGTGTCGCAGCAAAGAACGCTATTGATAATATGTTAGTAGGGCTATCTAAGTTATTAGAACCTTTAGCTAAGGTTAGTACTTCTTTACTCAATACCCTAAACGAGACTAATAAGTTTAAGGCCGCTACTGATGACGTAACAGAGTCTCAAAAAACCTTAAAGTTAGCTCTAGAAGGTGAGCACTGGGGACAAGCTTTAGTAGCTGCTTCTGAACTTAGCAAGGCTACCAAAGAACTTGGTGAGTCTACTGAGGAGAGTGCTGGACATTTAGAGGATGCTAAAGATACAGTAGAAAACTTTACTATAGCTTTGCAAGCATTAGTAGCTATTACTACAGTATATGCTACTAGAACTTTACTTTCGACTTTAACTCCTGCAACTGTAGCAGCTACAAAGGCTGTTGTAGGACTAACGGCGGCGGCACGTTCTAATGCTGTAGCAATGACAGTTCTTACAGCCGGTAGAATACCTACGGCTCTTGCAGCAGTAGCTGGTGGTTTTGTTGCTATAGCCTCTGCGGTTAAAGCAGCAACTATAGCAATGGTTAAAAATCCTCTGTTTCTAATAGCTACCGCTATTACAGGAGGGTTACTATACGCTTTCTCTGATGAGCTTAAAGAATTATCCAACAGCTTAGTAGGATTAATCCCAGGATTAGATAATACTGAGCAAGCAATGGATAGGCAGATAGTCACTGTCGACGCCGCAACCACGTCACTTCGCGACTACTATAAAGTCCTAGGAGAAGCAGGCATTGCAGTGTCCAGTTTCAGCGATGATAAAATAGCTGAAATGGGGGCAGCTATCATAGCATTTAACAGAGACTTTGAGATTGCGGCTAGAGATATGGAATCTTTAGCAAATAGCTCTCAGCAAGTAAGTGGGCCGATGTCCGAATTTGTTAAGACCGCTATGAGCCTTAGAGAAGCTAATATACCCACAGTAATACAAGGCATTGGAGTAGTAACTGCTAAAACTAGAGAAGAGTTTGAAAAAATATCTAAATCTTTAGGGTTAGATGCTACTATAAATAGCTTCGACGAATTGTACGAGTATGCTGAAAAGCTAAATGAAAAAGTTAGAGACTTATCCGTTACATTATCAGCAGCAGCACTAGATAACACGCTACAAGGTAACTCTCAACTACAGGGACTAGAGTCTCAACTAGACATTCAGAAAAATCTTCTAGACTTTATGGATAAAGCAGATAAGAAGAATGTTGAAGCTATGAGAGAGAAGCGCAACGAAATCTACTTACTAGAGAAGCAGATTGAGTATCAAAAGCAATTAGAGAAGATTAACCAAGTTAAGCTTAACAATACTTTAGCAGCTAACAGATTTGAATCCGCAGGTTTAGGAGTATACAGGGATAAGTATGAACTGATACAGCAAGAACTAGATGCGGAAGATAAGCTACTGGCTACTATGGGAGCACTTAGTAGTACTCAAACCGAAGCGCTAATACTTCAGCAAAGTAAGGTTGACTTACTTAAGGATGAAGTTAGATACTACAAAGACCTAGCCAAAGCTCAAGCAGCTTTAAGACAAGCTGAGGCTGACTCTTCAATAAACTCTATTATGGATAATACTGCTAGAAATAGAGAGTCTTTAGGGAATAGAAGACTTAACGAAGAGACTGAAGCAGCCAGAGCTTCAGCACAAGCCACTCTAGACTTAAATGTTGCGCGTGCTAAACTTAGAGAAGCTCAGGTTAGCGGGGCTGACCCACAGCAACTTCAAGTTCTATCCGCAGAGGTTATGGCAGCAGACGCAGCCGAGAGAATAGCCCTAGCCAAGGAAGAGGCAGCTGCTTATAGAGAAATAGGTTCTGCTATTTCTGAAGTAGCAGGTTCAGTACCTGGACTAACTAGCTTACAGAACGAATTTATAGCTATGTCTGGAACTATTGCAGACACTATGACTAACGTTACTGAGTTAGTAGCGAGTGGACAAGAGCTAGCACTATCTGACTTCTCAGACAGTATAATAGCAGTAGGTACAATGGCGTCCTCACTATTCAGTGAAATGACTCAAGGTATCATTACTGATATAGACAACCAAATTGCAGCAGAGAAAAAACGTGACGGTAAATCTCAAGAATCCTTAGCTAAGATTAGAGCCTTAGAGAAGAAAAAGATTAAAGAGAAAGAGAAGTCTAGTATTGCTCAAACTGCTATGTCTACATCACTTGCTATTATGAAAACAATGGCAGAAGTTCCGTTCCCTGCGAACATTGCTATGTCAGCAGCTATAGGTGCTATGGGGTTAATGCAAGTTAACAACATTAAGAAAGCATCCGCTGGACAACTGGCAGCGCTAGACGCAGATACTGGAGGCTTATCACTTTCAGTAGGTTCTAGAAACAATGCTGTAGATACTTCTATGGGAGCATCTATGGGTGAGCTATCCTATTTACGTGGAGAGTCTGGATTCGGTACAGGAGCTAATAACTTTACTCCTGGTAGATCAGGTGGTGGTTCTATAACTGTGGGTGAGAGAGGAGCAGAGCAAATCGTTCCAACTCAACCATTATACGTTAAACCAGCATCAGAGTCTGAAACTGAGTCTAAACCAGTTACCAAAAATAATCTTAACCTAAACATTACAGCTCTAGATAGTCAAAGTATTGTTGATAGGTCAGACGACATTTGGGAAGCTCTAGAAAGGGCAGCCAACTCCAAAGGTTTCACTTTGGCATCTTTAGAAGCGTAGGGTTATCCCTGCGCTTTTTTCTTTTGTGCCTTTAAAAAATATGCGAAGTTAGGTATTGACAAAACTTGTTTATTGCGTATAATAGTAAGTATAAATTAAGGAGGTAACTCGTGGCTTACAATACATCAATTCCACAATTGCCAGACCCCACTACTACACCTGTAGGGCCGGGTTGGGCATCTCAGACAATATACGATATTGCACCCGTTCAATCAACGGAACTAAACGGGGGTTCTACAATTGCAGTTTACCAAGGTGGGAACTACTGGAACATCAGCTTATCATACAACAGTATGTTGCCTGAAACTTACAACGAACTAGGGGTTTTTCTTAGTTCTTTACAAGGCTCGGCGTCAAGGTTCTATGTCAGGTTTCCTGACAGGGCGAATCCTAAAAACGGGGCTTGGGTAGGATCTGGCCCTCAACTTGGGCAAGGTCTCATAACAAAAATTAATGCTCAAACTATAGAGGTAGCTAATAGAACGTCCTTAGGAGGTACTCTAGTGGCCGGAGATTACTTAAAACTATCAGGTAACGATAGAATCTATAAAGTTATCAAGGTAGAGAATGTTAGTACTTCCGTACGATACACACTGCATTGTGTGATAGACAGCCCTATTGACAATACTACCGAGCTTGAGCCAAATGAAATTAAGTTTAAATGTGTACTAGTTGGAGACAAGCCTCGCGAAGAGGTCACTGCCTCAGGACTAGTGCAAGGCTTTTCTCTAGCACTTAGAGGTACGGTTCTATAATGACTACTCATAGAGGATATAGTAACGCTGCATTGCAGTATTTAGCTACTAAACCAAATGTTACGATTGCTCACCTTGTAGAGCTTGAGTTACCTACAATCGAAGGTGAATCTGTTAGTGGTTACTATACCGACTATGGGGCACCTATAGAGTACAATGGTGTTACTTACCTTACTAATAGAATTTCTCGAATTAGTGATATTAAGGAAGACCAAGGAATAAAGGTAAACTCTATTTCTATAACTGTCGCGGGTGAGTGGCAAGAAGAACTAGACAGAGCATTAAAACAACCTAACGATGTTAGTTATGTACACAAGAAAATCACTATCTACAGAGCATTCCTAGACGATGATGGTAACATTATAGACATGGATGTAGACGGTGGCCCTCTTAAATACTTTAAAGGTATTATAACAGACATATCTGTTAAAGAGGCAGTACAACGAGGGTCTTCAGAAGTTACATGGGAAGCTGCTAACCATTTTGCTTACTTCCAAAATGTTACAGGAAGGTTGGCCGATGATACCTCCCATCGAGGCTTAGTAAGTGTTGAAACTTCACCCGGAGTATTTGAAGACTTACCAGACCCTACAGTTGCTAGAAAGCCAGCACACACATCAGATTTAGGCTTTATGCATGCTAACACAGCTATTAACCTAGAAGCCCAATATAAGGCTAAAGAGACTCGCTATAAGATGAAAAAGCGTGGTGGTCTAGCTGGACTAGCGGGTATGAAACGTCTAGTTGAGTACGAAGTAGAGGTTACTAGGGAAATAGACCTAAGATTTAACCTATCTGCTGCTTACCTACCTAAGGTGTACGGAGTTAGACGACTGCCGCTACACCCCGTATTTGCAGGTGTAGATGCTAGTGACCCTTCAGAAGTATACGCAGTGTACACTGTATGTGAGGGCGAAATTGATGGGTTCTTAAACCTGTACATAGATAACAAAACTGTTATTTGTGGACAACCCGACGAACAAGCTGAGTCAGAAGTTACAATATGTGTAGGCTCTCAGAGAGCTGGTCATACGTTAGAAACTGCTGCTGAAGGTGGTACTGGGCAAGTAGGTATACCTTCTATTCATGGCACTAAATATGTTATTGAAGACGAAACTTCTACTATTGACATTACAGTATACCATGGTAAGGATAATCAAACAGCAGACCCTGACTTAGTAGCCATAGCAGCTAATCAGGGATTTTTACTACAAGGTAACACGCCTGGAGAAGAATACTGGGGTACTAACCATAGGCTTCTAGATACTGCTTATGTAGTAGTACACACTAAACTTACTGAAGACAAAACAGAGCTACCAGAAATAGAAGTGGTAGTTCAAGGTTCTAAGCCTAATATTTGGGACTCTTCAGACTTAACAGTAAATGGTGGGTTACCAGACCATACTCTAAACATGGCCTGGCAGCTTCTAGATTACCTAGTTAGTGACAGTGGTGGTCAAATAGACTTGGATGATGTTAATATAAGATCATTCTGGGAAACTGCCCAACTACTAAATGAAGAGGATGGCTCTTACGACATTGGGTGGGTTCCGTACTGGAGGTACTTAGGATGGGAGACACTGTCTAACACTTATGAAGACGCTCACGGTAACTTAGTACCTACAAGAGCTAAGTATCAGTGTAACACTCACATTAGCACTGACCAAACAGTATTTAAGAATGTTAGTAGCATGTTAGCTCAGATTAACGGTACTCTTAACTACATAGGAGGTAAATATACTCTTAGTGTTGAGAACAATAATGATGTAGTTACTGATGGTGATGGAAACCCTACGGTTATAGATTGGACTGAGACAAAAGATGCTATTAGTTCCAAAAATACTTCCTCTAAAGATAGTTATAACACTATTGATGCTAGAATATCCGATCCTGCTAAAGGCTATGATGCTAACAACGTAGTATTCTTTGACTCTAGATACAAAGAGGCAGATAATGGTATTGAGAAGAAGGGTAGACTTGAGTTCTCATATATTACCAACTACTACACCGGACGTAATTTAGCAGCTTTAGAGTTGAAGAGAAGTAGATATAACAGAACCTTCTCCATTGTTACGTATTACAAATACTCTTACTTAAAGATCAACGATAACGTTCTATTCAACTATCCTAGATTCTTCCCTACAGGGCCTGAAAAGCTTAGAGTATCTGCTATAACACTTAGAAAAGATGGGCTAGTTAATTTAACCCTTACAGACTTCGATGCAGAAATCTATAGTAACATTGACCAAACTGATAGAACTGATGTTCAAATACCTCCGGTTATAGGTGTAAGAGCACCTACTCAGCTTGAGATATTAACCTCTTGGGAAGTTACTGGAGAGCCGGACTACTCTACATTCTTGTTAAGGTGGAAGCCTTCCGCTTCTCAGCCTATACTGAGATACGAGTACCAGTGGTTTATAGGGCCTACTGATGGAGACCCTGATGAGACTAGCGGTACAACCCAAGTTCAGCCTGATAGGTTAGACGAGAATGGTAAGATTTACGATTTTGTAAACGACATTAGTAGCAGGACAGACGAGTGGACTTTTACATTCAGAGTTAGAGCTGTGTTAGCATCTGGTGGATTTAGTACTTGGGTATCAAAAAGCTTAAACTCTACAGACCCTCTATTCCCAGATAAGCTTCCACCTATAACAGGACTAAACGTAACTAACAGAGTGCCTGGAACTACTAATCAGTTTTTCGGCCCTAGTATTGATATAGTGTGGGATACGCAAGACAGCATTACTAACGCTTACGAAGTTATATTCTTTAAGTTCGACCAAGAGAGTGAGCAATACAGTCAATGGATTGTTCCAGCTACTCTTGATGAAACTACTGGATTTAGCTATACCGTAGAAAACAATATGGATGATTATCAAGCTTACCATGGTAGTGCTGGACTGATTAGAAACCTAGGAATAAAAGTAAGAGCTAGGTCTGACCCAGCCCTTACACCAGGGAAGCAGGTTCCAGGGTACAGTCAGTTAGGCTTCGGCCCGTGGGCATACTTAGAGATATAAATGAAGAATATTATACCACAAACCCCTAGTATAGTGTCAGTTACTTTACTAGGTAATAAGGCTAGAGTTAATCACTCTAGCCTAGTAGATTACGATGCTAGTGCTATAGCATGTTATCTATACATAGTACCTGTTGGTACTTCAGACTATATAACTAATGCTACTCAATTTGAACTGTACCGAATTGATAAGGCTGAAGTTAACTTCTTTGACCTGCCAATACCTTCTATAGATAGCTCGCAAGAGTACGTTATAGAAATGGCGGTCGTGGATGCTATGGCAGATGGAGCTACTCTAGCTGGTTCGTCTATTAAAAAGATTAACTACAAAGGTGAAAGCTTTGGTACTTGCTCCAATGCGCTTGTCTCTTCGAGACTGTCTACTGCTATTAATATCAGCGACCCAGTTAGAGTAAGTTCTATTAGAGGAGCTTACCTAACTAACGTTCTTGTTAATACTCCTGACTCTTTAAGCAATTCAGCTCCCCCATACTTAGTATTAGAACTAGGAGCGGATAATATTGAGAATACTAGGGTTTCCAATATCCAGATAGAAGTTGCGACAGATTATTCTGGAAGTTTATCCGGATTGACTTGGAATCCCATTTATTCCGGTAATCTCTCTTATAATCTGAGCGTGAGTTCAGGTCTTCAATTAGGAGAGACTTACGTCTTTAGAGTTAAATCGACGTTCGGAGATGGTTCAACGTCAATCGAATATTTTGATTCCGACATAAGTGATAGAGGACTACAACTTCCTCTGCAAGAAATTGAATACGCATCTTCTGCTTCTGCTCCTGATAACTTAAACTCTATATCTTTCGAAGCTTTTACTAGTTGGGACGGTACTCCTACTTATGAACTAATAATGTCTTGGGATTGGGCTGGAACGGATATTGGTAGAATAAGGCACTTTGAAATTCAGAGAGTGCTCAACGACAGTATTAACAACACCACTAACCTATCCACTCTAGACTGGGCTAATGCTATACAGTACAGCCAAGCAGCTAGCTCTACAGACCTTACAATGCCTGCTATACCTTTAGGTAATAGGTATGCATTTAGAATACGTGCTGTTGGTTGGGGTGTTGAGGAGACACGTTACTCAGATTGGTTATACTCTAAAGTAGTATTGCTTGCGGGCGCGACTGGCTCACTTAACTTTGAAGTTGTTCCAAGTAACAGTACACCGCCTGTATCTACTAATATTCAAGTTACTGACCAAGGTATTAGCGCATACAAAGATTGGGGGCAATCAGGCCAGTATAGGACATTTCACGTCGATGCAGGCACAGGAAACGTAACTATAGGTGATAGCTTCATCTATGACGCAGTTCAAGAAAGGTTGCAAATAGATGGTGAAGCAGTAATAAATGATATTACTGCAGCTTCGGTAGTTTTAGACTGGCTAAACGGAGTAGCACCTAGTATTAGAACTAGTACAAAAACTGGATACGCTACAGGCGGGGCCGGTATGTGGGCTGGATATTCCTCAGAGAACACTTTCCAGTTTGACTTAGGTGACGATAGTAAGTACATTAGATGGGATGGTACTAATCTTACAGTATCGGGCGGAGTTACTATTGAACTACCTGATGATGCTAGTACGTTACCTCCAGGGTCTATAGGTTACACTACACTTAGTCTAACTGCTACAAACAACATTGTTCTGTTTAAAGGTGAGGACAATAGCCTTAGAGAAAACCCTACTATAATCAACCTTAACGCTAGTACCAACGGTAATGCCGATTTCATTGATAATCTAGTATGGCAGGTTCTGGATGGTAGTGATAATGATATCACTTCTCAAGTTCTTAGTGCTCAGTACACAGGAGCACCTAACAATGCCAAGAAACTTACAATAAGCACAGCTAACGGAGCACTGTCTAGCTACAACAATATGGTTGTTAGGGTTTACTACAAACCTAATACTAATACTGAGACTTGGGCTACTTCTAATATTAAAGATTTTACTAACATTGGAAAAGTTAAGTCTTTTGATGAAATAGCGGGTCTAGAAGAACCATTCTACGCTTACCTTACTAATGACAACCAAGCAGTACCAGTAGATGCTGAAGGTAAAAACCCTTACTTAGCAGATGCTAGTGGTCAGTTCAAACTATACCAGGGTACTACCGATTTGTCTAACAGTCCTAGTACTAGCTACTCTATTGTTTCAGCTGACGGATGCACTGTCACACTATCCGGAAGTACTTATACAGTTACAGGAGTTCCTCTTACAAACGGAGTACCTACAAAAGATACGTTTTCTATTACTATTAGAGCTACGTATAATACTGGTGAAGGCACTATAACGTATGACAGAGTATTCTCGCTATTTGTATCTAAGCAAGGCCCTAAAGGTGAACAGGGTGACACCGGACCTCAGGGGGTTCCCGGAGAGACAGGAGCTGATGGGCAGTCTAGATACACATGGATACGCTACGCTGATAATGCTTCTGGTGGTGGTATTAGTAATAACCCTACTGGAAAGGCCTACATAGGTTTTGCGTACAATAAGACTACGGCTACAGAGAGCAACACACCTTCTGATTACACTTGGTCTAAAATGCAAGGTGGTCAAGGGGTTCCTGGAGAGCCTGGAGCTGACGGCCAAACTCTTTACACATGGATTAAGTATAGCCCTAGCTCAGACGGTTCTAACTTAACTGATACGCCTCAAGCTAATACTCAGTATATAGGTATAGCAGTAAATAAGACTACACCTACTGAAAGCACTAATAAAGCGGACTATACTTGGTCTAAATTTAAAGGTGAACAAGGAGAAGACGGAGCGCCGGGTGCTACAGGTGCTGATGGCGATACTGGACAGAGAGCTCCAGGTTGGTTTGAAGCTAGTACTACGCAAAATCCACTAAACTCTTCAGTGTGGTCAGGAGGCACGAGCTCACATGCTTACAGTAAGTTGCAGGATTTAGTAGGACCTGTGTTTGCATATGACACGCTAACATTATATAACTCAAGCAATCCAAGTCAAACAGACACTTATATGTGGAACGGGGCTACTTGGGAAGCCGCCGTAAAGATTAATGGTAACATTATTGCTGATGGGACTGTTAGGGCTAGGGCAATAGCCGCTGACGAAGGATTCTTCGAAGAAATTCAAGTTGACAGAATATACAACCATGGAGGTAATTCTGGTAACTATAAAATGATGATTGATTTCCAGAACGGGGCCATCCATATCAGAGGAGGTAATTAATGGCTACTCTTAATAACTTTACAATAACTAGTGCTCAGAACCAAGATATACTTATATACTCTAACGGTAGCTGGATTAACTCTAACATCTCAGGATTCTTCGGAATCCTTGATGGTAGATACTCAGCTAATACACATAACCATGATGGTAGGTATATGCTTAAGGCTGATGCGTACACTAAGTCCCAGACTTATCCAGCAGCATCTTTATATACTAGAGCAGAAATTGATGCTATGTTCTCTGGGTATGACGGAGGCGGAGGAAGCGGCGGAGGAGGTGGCCTAGTAAACTCGGCGTCCAACGTTGGCTCAGGAGCAGGCGTGTTCCACGCCAACTCAAGCGGTGATTTGCAGTTTAGGTCTTTATTCTCACAGGACATTGACCTACTAACTATTGCAGTAAGTGGTACATCTGTAATATTTACTCCTAAAGTACCTACTTGGTCTAGGCTTGTATCTGATAATGGTCAGCTCAATACCTCTCATGTTAACTTTGCTAATCAAGGACTTAATACTAACTCTAGCCCTACATTTAGTAATTTATACGTCAGTGGGCAAGTGGTAGGTGGATTAGGTAACGGAGGACCTGCTCTTACTACAAATGACGGTCAAGGAAATGCTAACCTTACCTTTAACCATGTATCCGGAGTACCAGATATAAGCGGAAACTCGGGACGTATAGAGTTTAATAAAGACGACACTAGTAACGCTAGTTTTAGTTTTGAAGTAAAAAGTGGGGTTACTGCTGGTCAGTCAGTAGCACTTAACCAAGTAATGTTTCTGTCCGAATCTACATTTACGTATAAGGGCCAGAAGGTCTATCATGATGGCAATAAACCTACTGCTTCAGATGTTGGTCTAGGTCTGGTTAAGAATATATCATTTAACTGGTCATGGGGGTCTAGTACACCTACACATATATGGGGCTCTTCAGGAAATAGCCAACAATCGTACGTATATACCCCTAATGATATTAGGGACGCCATGAATATACGTTGGGAAGATATAGAGAGCGTTCCAGCAAAAATAGCGGATTTTTCTGACGGTGTTTTAGGAAATACTTATACTTTTAATAATAGTACTTACTTTAACTCTAATCAGGTGTTTTCTAGGCCCGGTATATCTGGTGTTGTTGAACAGAGTGTACACACTGATAACTATCTAAGATTTAGGTTTGGTGGGTCTTCAGATGTTAAAGGATTGTCTATTAGTAATTACGATACAGTAACTGCGTACATTACTCGCGAAGGTAGTATCAAGGCTCAGGAATATAAAAATAAAGAAGATTATCCCTTACCGGATCAAAACTATAGAGCTACTGCAGCTGAGTTAAATACTTACGATACTAAGCTTACCAGCTTTAATACTATAAGCGATGGGGCTTCTATAGGACTTACTACAAATTGGCATCACGTAATACATTTACATCATAACGATAACAATGGGTACGCAGGCCAGATAGCTATGACTTTTGGTAGTGTCCCTGACCTTATGTTTAGAGGAGCTAACAGTTCTGGTTTTGGGGCTTGGCGTAAAGTTTGGACTGATGCTAATGACGGGCCAGGCTCAGGTCTTAACGCTGATATGTTAGATGGTATACATGAAAGTACTTTTGCTAGAAAACCTGGAGACCACACTACTAACAATACCGAGTATTCACTAGTATGGGAAAACAACGGAGGTACTCTGTATACTAGTAGTGCGCATCTGAAATATAACCCAGGTCTTAGAAGGCTAACAGTACCTTCTATACTGTCTGATACTATAAACCTAGGTAGTAGCACTCCGGTAGAGTTAACTAGGTACTCTAATGGTATTCTAGGAATTAATAGTCCTAGCGGTTTTGTTAATATCGGTGCTAATAATACTGGGTATGCTCATCTGTACACGGACAGGGATCAGTTTTATTTTAATAAAGGAATACAGGTAGACGGGTATATAAAAGTATACAATAAACAATCCCAGTTCACGGCTGACGGTAACCATGTTTTAGTAGGCCCTACTAGTGCTTCCTTTGTTAGGGTAAGTAACAACGGAGATATTGCCCGTAAAAACACAAGTTGGTCTAATAACAGTGGTGAACAAAAAATACTTAGATGTGATTGGGTAGGTAATATAGGAGATTATCTACAACTACAACCTGCCGGTAACAGAAGTAGTAATGGTACTCTGTCTATAGGTACTAACGGTTTTGCTGTAGGACTACATGACCTAAACGGGCCGGAAGCCGATGTTAGGATACCTTTTACAGATACTTGGATGAGTGTTAATACTACTGACTTTTGGTTAAGCGGTAAGCGTGTAATTCGTCATAGCGATAACTGGTTACGTTTCAACGAGGACAAATCGTTCTCTGAGGGTATCTACTGTGGTGATTCTACGCTAAGAACTGACGGTAACCTCCAAGTTGGCTCAGCCGGTAGTGCTTTCAACGCTAACACTGGTCAGATTGATTTGAAAGTAACTACACGAGTTTATAACAAGCTTCACGCTAGAGAAATTGTATCTCAGGACGGCAACTTCACAACTATTGGTGCTGGTGAGCTGGGTAACAGTCTAAGAGACCATGTTATCGACACTCTAAGTGTAGGTAATGAGGGGCTTCACTTAGGTGGTGAGAGTGGTGTCTACCTTTATGCACACCCTAATAACATGACTGATGGTATGGACGCTTCCTACTCTATTAGGGTATTAGCTTCGGATGGGGCTAGTTACTTAAACCACTTAGATGTATATAAAAGTCAGAACAATTCTAACCAAGTCATGGCTAGATTCAGACACCCAATTCATAATGGTAGTATTGCTTTAGTAAGTAAAAATAATGATGCGGGTTCATTTAGATTTGAGGCTAACATGGAAGGGCAAGATCTGAGGATTCAAACTTGTGATACCTCAGGTAATTACTTTACTAGTGGAATAAGTGTAGGGACTATTGCTAGGTTCTTCCGAGACGGGGATGTTAGTATAACCCGCGAAGTAACTGCCCAAGATTTTATTGCCACGTCGGACATTAGAGTTAAGGAAAACCTAGAGCGTATTGACTCTTCCTTAGATAAGATAGCTAAACTTACAGGATTTACATACGACCAAGTAAAGCTTAAACAAAGAAAAGCGGGTCTTATTGCTCAGGAAGTGAAAGAAGTACTACCAGAAGCAGTAGGCGAAGATAAAGACGGAATGTTAAACGTATCCCCAATGGCAGTCCTGGCCCTTCTAGTTAACGCAGTTAACGACTTGGCCAAAGAAGTTAAGGAGTTAAAAAGATAATGGCAACTAAAACATTTAATTTTGAAACAACTCACATATATGAGCCGGAACTAGGGCATGTTATTAATATAACTGGCCCTTCCGGTAATGTTGAGGTTAACCAAGGAGACACTATAGTATTTAAGTGGAGCCAAAAAGGAGGAAGCCCTTCTAACTATAATATAGGTATAGGTGGTTTTGATTCCTCCGTATGGTCCTCAACTTCACTCATATACTTAAATGAGGTTGGGGACTCAACATCCAGAACTATTAAGTCTAATGCTAGTTTTACAACAGATTCTTTAAATGTTACATTTTCTGCTAATGGTAAAACTAAGACTATTACTCCAGGTGTTAGGGTTTTAAATCCTAACGATAATACTCCTGATTCTTGGAATATGGGTAATCAGACAAGCAAAGCACCGGGTATAGAGGTATACATTGGCTCGGTTACTGTTCGTGGTATTAACGTACCTGTAACTTGTAGTATTAATAATAGTACGTACTTTAAGTTTAGGGTTAACGGAGGTAGTTGGCGTACTTCTAGTACTACAGTGAATTCTGGAGATTTGGTGGAGTTAAAGTGTAATACTCCTCAAGCCTTCAGTCAGACAGTTACAAATAGGCTAACTATAGGGACAGTTTATGATGATGTGTCCGTTACAACAGGTAGTAGTAACAGCGTTCAATTTATACCTTCAGGTATAACAGGACTACCTATAAAGTTCTCGGAAGTATTCGGGTTCTTTGGAAGACGTAGACAGTACGCTAGTACAAACTATGAACCTGCTAAGTTGACCGACTATTTAAGGGGTGGTGACTTCTTACCTAATATTACGCAAAATAACGGAGTGCCGACCAGCCCTCCAATACGTTTAAGCGATTTCCCAGGTACAGGTACGTCTCTATATTTTGATAAGTACCCTAGTGATAAATTTGCAGTGTCTAGAACAGACACTGGTTCTACTCCCGCTGAAATAGAAATAGGGTGGGAAGAGTCTGTAGACTACACCCTAGGGTATGGTCTTATACGTGATAATTGTCAAGTAAGATTTAATTGGGAAATAATAAACCAAGAAGGGCTAGGACAGGTAGTAGATGTAGTTTTGATAAATGGAGCGCAAATCAATACGTGGCAGGATATACCTGCACAGTTTCATTACGTAGGTTTTAAAACTAGACCAAACCAAAACACTGAAGGGTTTTATACTATTGGTGTTACTATAGAGGTAAGGTTTAGGCAAGATAACTCAACTATTGTAGAAAGCACGGCTACCGGAACTTTAAGTTGGTACGGCCCGTAATAGCAAAAAACCCCTTAGGCAGAAACCTAAGGGGTTTTATTTTATTCTTTAGAATCTTCTTCTAGGGATACTAGATACTTAATTCTATCTAAAATGTCGTCTGCTGTTATATCTTTCTCAGTAGATATACCGGACGCTTTAACAATCTCAGATAGTATCTTGTTCATATTGTCAAGTGCTTCATTAGCATCATAAATTTTTGCTTTTAAAAGCGTTAATTGAGTTTCATCGTTCATTAGTTTTCCTTATACTAGTTCGTCTGTACTTCCAAAACCGCCGTCGCCGCGCGCAGTTTCGTTTAGTTCTTTAACCTCTTTAAAGGTTACTTTTTCTTTCTTCTTAAAGATAAGCTGACATAAATAGTCGCCAGGGTATATGATTAGCTCCGCAGACCCTGTATTCTCTATGTACATATCAATGTAGCCTCGAAAGTCCGAATCAATAATACCCATAGTATTAGCTAATCGGTATCCTTTATTACCAGAGCTAGACCTAGGAACTAGCTCTGCATACATATCTTCAGGTACTTCTAAAGCTACTCCCGTAGTTACTTTCGACTTGTAGCCTCTAGGTATAACCACTGTGTCGTTAGCAGCTATGTCGTAGCCTGCAGATCCATCGGTAGCCTTTCGTAGCTTTGCTTCCTGCATTTCCTCGTATTTAACTTTAATCAAGCTCATTAATTATCTCCTTCATAATAGCGTCAATTATTTTTGTATTGTTATTGTCTGGGTGGTTTATAGCTTCTTCGCAGTAGCTAAGCAAGTCCATTAATTCGTAGTTCCTAAGAATTTTCTCAGGGTCGTTATTGATTGACTGTATATATTTTTGTTTACCTGCTAGAGGTAACGCGTCGTATACGTCTAATGCTGAACCATGCTCACGTATTAGATTGTAAGCTCGTTTTGCGCCTACGCCTGGGAATCCTGCAACATTGTCTCCAGGGTCTCCAGAAAACACCTTCATAGACACATAGTCCTCAGGATTTTCACAACCATCATGAGAGTCTGCAAAGTTATCTACAGTGTACTCTTTTCTAGTAACGTAGGAGAACCTATGTACGTTTGGCTTTAATAGTAAATCCCAGTCTTTATCTGAAGAGATTAACCAAATGTTGTCAAATAAGTGTCCGTACTTTTTAACAATGTAAGCAGCAATGTCATCCATTTCCACATTGCGAAGTTTTATTGTGTGATGCATAGTACCTACTAAAGCAAGGGCTTTTTCAAAGCCCTCCAAGAACTTCTTAAATTTCTCGGCCTCTTCTTCAGTCTGTTCTTTACGCATTAGTTCACGATTAGCTTTGTATTCGCCTTCGCTTACTTCCTTTCTGAAAGTAGATTTTCCGTAGTCTGAGCCTACGATTACATGATTGCAGCCGTAGGATTTAGCCAAGGAGTTAACTGTATTCATATAAGGAGCAGCGTGGTCAAACAAGCTTTGTTGTTTATATCTAAATCCTAGGTTAAGACCGTCAACTAGGAGCAAGTTATTTTGCCCCTCAAAGTCTCTAGTATCTAACCCTTCGTCTTCTAATTCGAAAATTCCCTTCATACTAGTATTATTTCCTCTACTTTTTTAACTGCTAGCCAATCGGTGAATAGATAAAGGTTAACTCCTTCCATACCAAAAGCGGTGATGGAGAATTTATTAATGCCTTCAATGTCTTCTTCGACTGCTATAATAGGTTTGCCTCTGTCTTTTTTAAATACTAGAGCAGGCTTTCTATTCATTTCTTTTGCTTCTCTAAGTGTTTGTTCCCACCAAGAAAATATGTTATTTGATTTAGCTGATAATAGGTTCTCTTGAATTACTGTGTCTTTAAAAGACTTGCATTCGAAGCAGTAGTAATAGTGGTTAGTTAGGCAATATAAATCACCTTTCATTGTACCTGCTCCGCTAAGCGGGACTCTGTCCCACTTAACTCCAGTTTTCTCAGTAAGCTTATCTCTTATTAAATACTCGAATCGAGAACCTTTTGCTGACTGTTTACTTCCCACTCTTTATTTCCTCTGCTAACCTATCGATAAGAGCGTTTTGAATTTGCTCTTTAGCGTGTAACAACTCTCTAAGCTTTTCTTCTTGCTCTTTTGCTGGCAATTCATAGGGCTTAGTCTGTAGCATTTGCATGTAGTGGTCATCGAAAGGTTCTACATACACTACCTGAGCATGTTTATAAGCGCCGCTTATTATTAACTCATCTATTTTACTGCTTAGTCTACGTAGTCCATCTGTGGATAGTGTTTTCTTTATTTGCATTTTGAAGTCTTTCCTTCTTTAACTATAGATACCGTGTCTGCTAAAGGATGCTCAAACCCGTGACTAACCACTACTGAGTTAAGGTTCTGCTCTTTAACTAAAATATCTATCAAATTCTCTCTAGACTCTACGTCTAGTACAGAAATAACTTCATCTAAGAATAGTATATTAATACTTACTTTAGAAATTGAAGTCATCATCTTCCTTACTGCTAGTAAGGTAGCTGTGTTAATATTGTTAAACTCACCACTAGACGCTGAATTTATATCGATTTCTTCACCGTGTTGGAACACTACTATACGAAGTTTAGAATCCTCAATCTGGAATCTAATGTTGAAGTCACCATTACTTAATAGAACTAAGTATTCATTGATTAGTGCTTCAAATACTTTGATGTTAGATTCTATCTTATACTGTACAAGACCTTTCGGTCCGAACGCGCTCTCTAGTATCTTCACATCTTCTAAATACGCTTCGTATTCTCGTATAGACTCTTGAGTAGACTTTAGTTTCTCTTTAGCTTGAGCTACTAACTCTTTCTGCGCTTCGTATTTAGCAATTTGCTTAGCTCGCAGAGTGTTGTGCTGTTCAGCTTGTTGCTTAGCAACAGTTTGTCTATTGTATTCAGCAGTAAGTCTAGTTATTTCGTCTTCAACAGAGTCAGGTAAAGCATCCGGCTTTTCAGTATTTTCTAGTGCTTCTTGTGCGTTTTCAAAGGCTGTTTTAAGGTCTGCTTGCTTCTCTACAAGTAATTGATGCTTGGAATATTCACTAGCTTTGCGATTACCTTCTTCATGCTCTCTTTGCTTACCTTGTTGGTACTCTACGAGCTCATTCAGCTCCTTTTTAAGGCATAGTAAATGTTCTTGTTTACTTTCGCTGTCCGGCAATTCTTGTCCACATGCGGAACATTTTCCTACTCCGGACTCTAGCTCCCTAATACTCTTTCTTAAAGAGTTAATTTGTCCTTGTACATTTTGAGCTTCTTTGTATAGATTTTTTAAGTGCTCAGTATCGGGAGCTTCTGGTTCATCTTTTGGTAATTCAAAAGATTCCCATGCTAACTTAGCTCCTTCCCTAGCTTTCAAAGCCCTAGCGTATCGAATAGTTCTTTCTTGAATTTTTTCACGCTGAGACTCTATAGCTTTAAGATTCGCAATCTCGTCTCTAATAGTTTCGTCTACTACAGGTACTTCTTTTGCATCATACGTAACCTCAATAGCTCTGTTAGACTTTATTTCGGATTCTTTGGCCGCAGCGACGGCCTTATGTCCTGTTAATACGTCTTTAGCCTCTTTCACAACTTCTTTAATTCTATTGTGAATAGTAACGTATTTGTCCAAGGATAGAAGTGATATTAAGAACTCTTTTCTCTTAGAGTCGGTAGCTTTCAAGAAGTCCAAAGAGCTGTTCATTGACTGGTACACTAACTTACTAAATGTGTTGAAATCTAGTTTTAGAATTTCCGTCTCTAACTTCTTGTAAGTCTGGGTAGGGGTGTGTCCTGAGATATCTTCCCCGTTTTTAGTTAGCGTAAGTTTTGTGCTGCTCTTTACTACTTTTTCTAGTACAAACTCGTCACCATCTACGTCGAACTCAACTGAACCTGAGTAGTAGTTAGCGTCTGTGTATCGGTTCTTTATATCCGCCTTTTTAGTGCCTCTAGAGTTTTTATTATACAAAAGCTCTTCAAGTATTGTCGGTATTGAACTCTTACCTGCACCGTTCTTACCTACAAGCTGAAGCACATTAGAGTTGTTTAGAACAATCTCATTATTCTCACCGTAGGAGAACATATTGCTAAACTTTAACTTTTTTATTGTAATCATAAGTCGTCTACTCCTTGTAGTGCTTCTTTAAATATAGTAAGAAGTCTTGACATACCGTCTCCCTTAATATCCTTGACTCCTTTAAGATATGTTTGAAGCTCGTCAGATATGTCACCTGTTAGCTCTAGAGTTGGAGGAGTTACAATATCTTTAGCTACTTTCTTATCTAACAGTTCATTATTCTTAACTTTAGATAGGTCGGCTAAGTTACCCTCAATCTCATAAAGAGTGTGGTGATACTCGCCAGGTATTGCGTCTTCAGGGTCGGTAATAGTAAGTCTTAATAGTTGTGGTAGGTTTAGTTCTTTCCACTCATGTTCTCCAGTATCAGAATCAAATAATATAATACCATTAGCTCCTTTTGATACGCTTCTATGAAAGCTAGTGGTGTAGGGACTACCTGGATATACAAGATTTAACTGAGAGTTTTTACGAGAGTGTAAATCTCCGCAGAATACTTTTTCATAGTGGGAGAACTTGGAAAGTTCTACTTCTGGTTTAACGTGTGGTGGGATTTCCCCGCGTACGTGGGTTACTGCTAGTGTAGACTTTGGGGTGCTCCAGCTATCCGAGAATAGTATGTTGTACGGGATGTAGTCTACATTGTTTATCGTCTGGAAATCTCTAACTAATGTTACATTAAGGTCTTTAAATATTTGCTCGCAAACTTCAAAGCAATCCTTTTTCTTAGTAAGCATTTCATGGTTTCCAGGTATTAAAATTATTTCTTCATGCTCTAGCGCTCTAAGAAAATCATACATCAAACACACTTCTGGCATAGTAGGCTTAGCTACGTCAAGTAAGTCTCCACCAATTACCAATGTCTTTTCTTTGTATTCATTTAACTCTTTTGCTAGTAGCATTACTCGGTTGCGCTGCCATTCACTAGGTACATTCTTTTGCCCTAACTTTATGTGAATGTCTGCTACGAAAATATGATCCATGTAATTCCTTAAAAAGAAGGGTGACTTTCGCCACCCTCTTCGAACTAATTAGTCTTCTAGTTCGTTCATTGCTTCTGCTGTCGCTTCTGCTTCAGACTCTGAGTTTTCCGCCGGAGCACCTTCTAGGTGAACTTTAAGACGAGCACGTTGGTCTTCTGCTGTCTCACGTGGGAAAATTTCAGCCATTGGTTTAAGGTCTTTAACCTTTTCCATGTACTCCTCTGAAAGAGGCTCAGATACAAAGCTGAATGGGTCTACATCGTAAGCTACGTTGAACACTTTCGGGCCAGTTTTCTTACGCTCTACTGTAATCCAGCAACCTTTCTCGTAGCTAGTTGGGTTGATTTTTTGCTTTTTAGCAAACTTGATGATATCTTGTAGCATACCTTTTTTAAGGGTTAGTACCTCTAGGTTGCCTGTTGCTTCGTTTAATACTTGGCAACGGTATCCCCAACCGCAACGTAAGTCATTACCTTTACCGTCCTGTAAGTTAAGCTCTTTAACAGGGTCTGGTAGGCTAGAATTAAACTTCTCTGTGTTACGATCGAACTGCAAGCATTCAAATGAGCGGTCGTCGCCAGTTGCTCCTTTCACCCAGTAAAAGTAACCTGGTAGAATGTCACCAACAATACGGAAACGGTTAGTGCCGTCTTGTAGTTTCATGTAAGTAACTTTAGAGCCTTTTTTAGCTTCGCCTTGTAAATCGTCAAATGATAGCATATGTATTTATTCCTTATTTAAAATAATTTCTGTTTCTGTTATAGTAATCAGGGGGTTGGTTTCTAACTCCCCTAGTTTAATCCAGTTTGGGATAAGCCCTCTACTGAGTGTTTTTCTTTGAGACTCTGCGTAGTCATCATAGTTACGTAACGCAGCAAGTCCTAAGTATTGAGCCTTATGTAAGGCAGAAGCTTTAGATTTAAGTAAGCCCTCTTCATTTATTAGGAAATCGTTGCCGCGTCTGTTTTTTGTTAGCTCGAAAGCTCGCAGTATTTTCTTAGGCATTCCTGCACCTAATATGTAACAGTATTCATAATCGAAGTATGTCATTTTGTTTTAATCCCTCAATTTGAAAAGTCATTATATACATAATAGATCGAAATGTCAAGAAATATTTTAATTTTATTTGCACTACAGGGTATCTAGATTATTAACCTTTCCAAATACTTCTGTGTTTAAAACTCTACCACAATCTTCGCAGTGAGTTATTTTGCTTACTATTTTCTTACCTGACCCAGACAAACCACCGTTGCTCAACTTGGTTACGGTATTGTTATGTTCGCAGGAGGCCATTTTCTGTATAAACTTCTCTATACCTGTAGATAGTATTTGCCAATACTTTCCATGGTCTCGCATGCTAGGGTCTACTAAGTCTTTAGAAACCTCTGCAAGTATGAGGTTAAGTGTAGCGTTAGCTAATTGTTTGCTCATGTTGTTTCACCAAGTCCAGCATTGCCGCCCTGCTCATTTCTTTAACTTCCCAGCCCTCTCTTGTATACAGAGCTTTCCTGTTATAGAACTGTCTTCTAGCTGTCTCACCCTCTAGTCTTATATCTACCACTATAGGAGATAGCTTACCATCGGCAGGTCTTTGAACCCTACCAATAAGCTGTTCTAGTAGTTCTTCGGAACTGATCAAAGAACCTGCAACTAGAGCAGATAGTTCATTAAGGGATACACCCTCAGAGAATATAGACTGCGTTGCACATAGTGATAATGCCTTTCCTTGTTTAACAGCATTCATGACTATCTCCCGCTCTTCAGCGGTGGCGGCCATATTCTTAGCTATTATTAAACTATAAGGTAACGCTTTGTGAGCTTTTTCTAAAAACTCCACCCTATCTGCAACTACTAAAACTCTGTGCCCTAGTTGCTCCAATATCTTAGTTATGAAAATAACATCACTTAAATGTCGTGGGTCTTCCATAACTGCGTTGGCGCGGCGTGCCCACGGAATCATAGAGTTGGATGGAATTTGTACTGCTGACCTATAAACCCACACAGTAGGCTTCATACGGTTTTCATCTTTACCAACAAACCTCTTAGAACCAAAGAAGTCGTTAAACAGTACGTGTTTACCGTCTCGTCTGGTCAATGTACCACTAAGACCTATTTTTATAGATGCTCTAGATACGTTCAGAACTTTGGTAAATGTATTGGCAGAACAATGATGGCATTCGTCGATTATCAGCATTCCATATGTACCGCTTTCTTTTTGGATAATCTTCTCTACTGTTTGTATATTACCTACGGCTATTGGTGATTCTGGGTTTATAACCCTCCCTCCTCCGATAACACAAGGCTCTATACCAAAGTGCTGTTTTATTTCCTTAACCCACATATCACGTATAACTGTGGTAGTAGTTACTATTAAGGTTTTTAACTGGTACTTAGCTATTAAGCCCATAGCACATATGGACTTACCCCACATTTATGTTACGCTTCAGACCGTTACCTGACGCTCTTTATCTTTCGACAAAGATCGGACTATATCTTTAGTATTTGTTTAATACTACTCTCCGTTTCGACTTCCGTTGAAGCCTACTCCCATATAGGGATAGTCTCTGAACTTTACCCATTTTAGGGTCTTAGCTGCTGATTATCCAATCTTTTTATTTTCAAACATTCGCGCTTACCGTTTCCAGTTACGCTGTAGTTAAAAAGCTCTAAGGACGTTCCAGCAATTAGAAGAGTTTATACCGAGCTAAGGTTACACTAACCCGGTTTACAGTTGATAATACCAGACATACCATCGCTGAAATAATCATTAGCTTCTGCTTGATTCTCTCTTAGCGTAAAACTAGGTTCTGGTATGTCAGCGTCTTCGTAGCTTCTCTTATCTACAATTTCGTAATCTTCTGGTATTAAGTCTACCCTACCCGCTGGGAAGGTAACAACCGTATCAGATATTCTAGTAAGGTGTCTAATAACCAAAGGAAACTCTGAGATAGGTTGTTGATTTATTTCATAAGTTAGTTCGGACTCTAGCTTGTGCTGTAAGTCCGAACCCTTAGAACAGTTTAAATATATCTTGTTAGATATTACTGCCTTTTTTCTCATATTTTTGTTCTAACTGTTTTGAACTCTGGAAGCTCCTTGGAAGTTATTAAATCAATTAAAAAGGTACGCCTACCTACTTCAACATAGGCTATATGGGTGTACTGACCGTCAATAGATACAAATGTTCTATTGGTTTCTAAAACCTTATACGCTCGATGCCCTGTTTGAGTTAGCCAAGATGCTCTTATCTTGGCTATTTTAATATTATAGAACTTAGCAGGCTTATATAAAATCATACGACCTGTGCTATCTATAAACTCCCTATGTTTAGAACGAATAACCTGACCTATTGTCCTGTGCATCTTATATAGTGGATACACTTTATACGGACAAAGTGGGTCGGTTTTTAACTTCATTCTGCGTATAGCATAATCGTCGTCGGTTTTGTACTTATAGTCAAGCACCCATCTAGTTCTGTTAGTTTGAATAACAATGTAGTTACCTTCCTCGAATTTATCTACGTACTTCCTAATTTCGTAGATCGGGAATTGGCACTCCAGAAACATCAAACACCTCTCTTACTCTCAGCTCTACATGAACGTAACCAGAATTTGCTAATGTTAGTGTGGGTACTAAGAACTTTAACAACTCTTCTGATACAGTCAAGTCACAAGCTAGGTATAAAGTACCATCTGTCACATTAGGGAGTAATACAGTACCTACTTTGTTGTTGTCCAAGTATATAGGGATCTCAGACTGTGGGGAAGTAGGGCCGGTTCTATGTAGAACCAGCTTGTATAGATAGGTTACAAAGCTACTATCATCAGAGCTTCCTTCAGCTCCAAAAACTTTAAGTAATTTTCTCATTATGCTACCTTAGCTAAGTCTGGATACTTAGCTTCTAATTTACCACAAGAATAGTCTCTAGAACCACCTGGCTCTGAGTCCTCCTCTAGACCAACAGGACAGTCAGGGATTGAACATCCACGGTCTTTTTGCACATTTCTAGTTACTAGATCGATGTACTCTTCTACTTTGTCTTCTCTAACAGTTGCCACGATGGAGTCATGTACTAGAGCGAAGATTTCAGCAGGGAATCCTTTTTCTATGATTTCCTTATCAGCATCAATTGCACCTAGTAACAATGAGTCACTAGAGATAGACTGGATGATTGCGTTAAATCCTGAACGAACCTCACCAGAAGCAATACCTCTATCCTTAGAGTTAATGTTACGTAGTCTACGCTTTCTACCAAAGTGGTTGTAGATGAAACCATGCTCTTTGATTTGGTTATGACATTCATCAATCCAACGTTTAAGCTGCTTGAATCTGCGGAAGTAGTCTTGGATATATCCTTTAGCATCTTCTACAGTACAAGTTGCAGGTTGGTCATTCTCTAGGAACGCTAGGTTAACCGCTTCTGCTACCTTAGCTGGGCCTGAGCCATATAAAATGCCGAAGCTAATGGCTTTTGCTGCCTGTCTTAGCGCAGGATATAACTCCTTTACATCTTTAGGTTCACATGGTAAGTTAAACACCATATGTGCTATGTTGCTGTGGAACGTTTATGTTACGAGTTAGTCGCTTTACTCTAACTCTCTTTATCTTTCAATAAAGACCTGACTATATCATCAACCTCTTGAACAGAGTATACAACTCTGGTACAGTAATTATTAGAATTTAAGAACTCTAGTTTTTCATTTAGATTATCGAAGTATCCCTCATAGCCGTTCCCCTTAGTAGTTATCTCTAGTGCTAATTTTAAAGAGGGGAAGTATACATCCAGTACCCATCTTCTGCTAGTAGGGGCTAAATCTTTGTAAGGGATTTGAAATTGCGGGTTTAAGTACTCAAAACTGTTTAATATATGCTCACATATTAACTTTTCTTGTTTAGAACTAAAAGAGCCTAACCCCTCACAGTGAGAGCATACTAAATATTCACTAGATAGTATGTGCTTTGAGGAATATAGCTTTCTATTTCTGCAAGCTATGTGCTCTACTAGTACTTTGGTATTTCCCGCTTGACTAATTACTTCTATTGCTTTATACCCCTCAGGCAACTTTTCAGAGTAGTACTCTGCAGTTTTAGTAATTCCAGGTACTTTCCTACAAGAGGGGCAATATTTAGTCTTATTTTTCAACCATTTTAGTATACTAGACCTTTCTGAGGTATGGATATTTTTACAATTGGAGCAGACGTAAGTTCCTTTACTACCTTGAAAGGTTAAAGTGTCAAAGCCTAAGGTATCTAAGTCGTAGTCGATCTTAGAACCTCTGCTCCTTGCTTCAGGGTTTACGGCCCTTAGCACATCCCCAACAGTAAAAGGCATGGAATTAATCTTTCCCGCTGTAAGTTCCGGAGGGCAGTTAGACCTCCATTCTCTAGTATTTTTAGGTACTTCTTTATCTAAATAATAATCTTTTGCTAACTTAATAGCTTCTTCTAATAACATAGGTTGGCTCCCATTTCAAGCACGCTTGTGCCTTACTCCTAAAAAGGATAGTCGATGAACGTTTTTCTTATATTATACATATTTATGATCAATTGTCAAGTGAAATTTTATATTTCGTATAATACTTAGAAACTTCGCTGCTGATTGCCCAATCTATTCTGTTTTCAAACATTTGCACTTACCGTTTCCAGTTTTGCTTTAGTAGAATAGCTCTAAGGGGTTTCCAGCAATTAGAGAGCTTTGCTTATAGTATATCTACTATAAGGGACTTTAAAATAAATCCGGGTATTTATCAGGGTCTTTCTTCATGTTGATAAATACTTGCTGCATTGCCTTATCTTCTGATAGTACAGCAGCGAAATAAATTTCCGCAGTTGTTAAGTCGAGCGCTACAATTTTGTACCCTTCAGGAGGAACTACGCAACCTTTGATAATAGGGTTATCCCTAGGAAGCTGCTGCATGTTAAATCGACCTGAAGAGGACAATCGACCCGAAGTGGTCGTGGTTTGGTGAAACCCTGTTCGTACTCTACTATCTGAGTTAATACAAGGTATTAGCTTAGATATGTAAGTTGATTTAAGTTTTAAATGCGTTCTAATGTTCTTGATAAGCTTAGGTACTTTATGCTGAGCAGCTAGAGTGTCTAACACTTCTTTGTCTACTGAGATTGCACCTGTACCTGTCAATTTACCTGTCGGTTTTAAGCCTACTTTATCAAACAGTAGCTTTCTAATTTGCTGAACAGAGTTAGGATTAAATACTGCACCTTGTTCTTGTTCTAGCTCTATTACTTCTTCCACTTCCCATAGCTGCTTACGGTAAGCTGATAGCTGACTGTCTAGGTAGTTATTGGCCTCTAGAAGTCTGTTAGCAGATACCGGAACTCCACGGTCTTCCATTCTAGTTAAGAAGTGAAGTGCTGGTAGTTGTAGCTCTTCGTAACAGTATTTTAACTTGTTATTCTTAATAAGAATAGGGTAGAACTTACGGAACAGTTGGAATGTAGCGTCTGTATCTTTTGCCGCGTACACCTTGATTATGTCCCAAGGTATTAGGTCATACGAGAAAGTGTCTGGGTCAATAGAATACTGTTTTATGTAATCTTTCTTCCACTCGTCAAGTTCATCATCGTACGCCCCTAAGTCTGTGTATTTAAGTGCCAAAGATTTCAGTCCGTGAGTACCTTGTCGCTCGTCTAACAGATAGTGAAGAATCATTGTATCGTGTACGTGACCTTCTCTGTGGTCAAACCTTACGCCTAAATGGTAAAGAAACCACTTCATATCGAACTTAGCATTGTGGAATACTACGTCCTTAGTATCGATAATCTTTTGTAGAATATCGACACATTCTTGGTCTAGTCCATCCGAGTCTAGGTAAGCTCCTTGGTGAAGCTCGTATGTTACAGAGATACCGAGCATGTACCCTTCTCTAGGTTCTAATGCACTGGTTTCGGAGTCGAGTGCTACTACGTCAGTTCCGTGGGCTTCTACCCGTCTAAGAAACTTCTTAATATCTTCAGTCTCTCTGTAGAACTCGTAATTTTTATTTGCCATGTCTTCTTCAACGCCACCAAATATATTATGGATAGCTTTTACAGTTAAGTCAAACACAGGCTTGTTTTCTGGTTTAAATGCTAACATCGCTGGTGATATACTAGCAATAAAATTAGGGTATCCGCATTTACCTTCAACTTGTTTTCCGGTATAATCGGTTACTGATGTTTGTTTTGTATAGTTTTTTAGAGCTTCAGAACCTACGAGGATTACGTAGTCGAATTTAGTTGGGTCGAAGTCCGTAAGGTCTATATCTCGTTTAAGTAGTCGAGAAACCTTAGTACTTGATAGGTTGTAGACTTCTACCTCATGATTCTGTAACATGAACAGTTTCTGGTATTCAGTCTTGGATGGGCATTTTTGGATGATTGCTATTTTCATATAATTCCTTAGTTTATACACTGAGTTAGTGTGCTACATGATTCTAGACTTGAGAGTCTGAACCTCGTCATAATTTAGGCTACCAGGGTCTTTAGAGCCAGGTAACTTGTAAACCTCGCATACTAAGTCCGTATTGTAGTCTATTAGCTTTTTTAGTTTATCTGCGGATTCGATTCCTGATTTATCAGGGTCAAATACGATTACTATTTTCGAGACACCACTCGACATATATGGTAATAGTTTATCAAATATGTTCTTGGCTGTCAATTGTTTTGTTCCTAGCGTTGCCGCGACGTTAGTAAGAGATTTGTCGTGTAAGTTAATTACGTCAAACAAGCCTTCCACTAATATCAAAACTCCTGAGGATAAGTCACATTTAATAGGTGACGGAAACAAAGGGGTTTGAACGTCTTTGGGCTTCATTAGGTATTTAGGCGATATATCAGTATTTTCATATCTACCAATCATACACACTAGGTTTTCGTCATAGTCTGAGATAGGTATTACTATCCTATCTGGAAACATCTCTTCCGATTTAAACGCACCAAATTTCTGTAACGTATCTATACCAATGCCTCTATACTCATACGTAATGGGTGAATGCATGTCGGCAGGATACGAAACTACGCGGTGGGCGCGAAGCTTAGAAATTGACTGTTTTATTTTTGCTACCTTTGCGGTGTACGCTGGGGTAGGGTCTCGTAATTGAGTAAGTAGGTTTCCTCTATAACCACAACTTAAACAGTGGTATAGACCAGTTTCCCGGTCTATACGTAATGAAGGATGCGTATCTTCGTGCTCTGGGTTGAAGCACTTAACTAATACATCTTTACCCTTAGGAACGTAGTGAATTTTCTTTTTATCTAAAATCTCTTCAACTCTAGACATTACACTAACTCTCCTGCGCCAGATGGGAAAGTATTTTCTTTACTTTCTTCTTCTGGTCTCAAGTCGTCTATATTGACTTCTTTAGGATGTATCTTTAGACAATTCCATGCTATTGCTACCGTCGATGTAACTTCGTCAGAACTGCTTCTAACTTTTGACGGTATGAATGTAATTGTGCTGGTTTCCTTATCTGGTTCGAGTAGCTGTGCTGTATCGCAAGCATCTAGTATACCTTTAGAAAGTCTAGCTTCTCCGGTAGAGTCTATCTGGTAAGGTGAAACAATTAGTATTCCATATTTTCTAGCTAAGTTTTTAAGTTGCTTAGCTATAATAGTCTGTATCTTCCAATCATACATTTCAGATTCGTGACCATCCCAAACCACTTGGTTAACGTAATCTATTACGGCAACCTTGAATCTATCGCCATACTTGGCTTTTAGTTTTGATAGCTGAACATCGATTGATGCTAGTGAAAGCTCCCTGTCATCTATAACAACTAACTTACTATCCTTAATAGGAGTGCAAGTTGATTTTAGTTGTTTTTCGAATAAGTAAGGGTCAGGGTCGTCAGACTTTAGAAATTCATCTAAAATGTCTTCTGAATCTTCGTATTGACTAGCCAGCCATTCTGCGATGGTCTTTTGCTCTTCAACACTAAATTCACCAGCTTTTATATTCCCATAGTTAACACCAGTAACTATAGAAAGTATCCTCTGGAATGTCTCCTGTCCAGTCATTTCTATTGTGAAATAGACACCAACGTTTCCTTGCTCCATTTGATTTGCTACAATGTTGGAGCATACAATACTTTTACCGGATCCTCTTCTTCCCCCTAACAGTATTAGGTCTTCTATTTGACACGTTATCTTACTGTCCCACGTATTAGATAACCCAAGTAGAACTGCGTCTTTAAGAATGTCTTCTTTAGGTTTGAACGCTGTTAGTTCATGCGCAGTTAGTACTTTCTCTGGAGACTCAATCTCTTGTTCAAAGTAGATAGGTAGTCTTGCCAAAGTGTCCAACATTTCGTTCCTAGAAAGGAGAGATACGTTGTCTACAAAGTCGGTTATTAAATCTAGTGCAACCTCTTGGGAGTGGTTATCTAATAAAGCTTCCACCGCTACATCCAAGTCTAGGTTAGTAATATCTAAATTCTGAATAGACTTTAGAACCACTTGAACCCTAGCTGACCTTCCTCTATAAATAGAAATGTCGTTACTAGATGGCAGAGTGTTAAACTCGTGGTAGAAATCTTTAATAGCAGTAAATACGGGTTTGAAGGATTCTGAGAAGTGCTTTTCTTTTATTCTTGAGAAGGCTAATAATGCTTGTTCTGACTCTTTACTGTGCATCAGCAATTTAAGGACTAAGCCTTCAGTATTTATCATTATTGCCCCTATAAGAAAAAAGGGAGTGAGTAACTCACTCCCTCTTAGGTAGTACTAAATATTACTCAGCAGATGCTTCGTCTAACTTCTTACGCTTTGCAGCACCATCGTAGTCTACGCATGTTAAGCCACGACGAGATAGTGTAGAACGAATACCGCGAGCAGTACGTCCAGTAGCTTCTACTAGTTGTTCTACTGTCATTGTTTCAACGTCAACGCCTTCAAATACGTCTACGCGAGCTTGTGCGTTGCTTTTTGCTTGCTTAGGCATCTCGATATTATGAGACTTAGTTAGCGCTAGAGCTTTACCGCGAGCAGAGTTAAGAGTTACGCCTAGCTCTTCTGCGATTGCTTCAAGGCTTTCACCAGCCTGAGCCATTTCTACGAACTTAGCTTCTTGCTCTTCAGTATATTTGCGTGGTGGAGCAACTTTTTCAGTTGGCTTCACGTCAGATGTTTTTTCTAGGCTAAGTACTTTACCTTGTACTTGCTTAGGAGAGAACTTCCCGCCTAGGATAGCAGAGCTGATTTCGCCGTAAGTGTAATCACCGCTGTTCGCGTCTAAGAATGCTACTAGTTCTGCTTCTTCTGCTTCAGACCATGCTGAGCTACGAGCTTCGCTAGCTTTCTGTACGCTGTAGTCCATTTTACGAAGTTTAGAACCTACAGAACGTGCTGATGTTCCAAGTTGTTCTGCTACTTCGATTAGTTGCGCTTGAGTAATTGTCTCGTCAGGAGCGCCTACCATGTCTACTAGTTGCGCAGTGTTATCTTCATTCCAGCTAAATTTTGCCATATTAATAATTATCCTCTAATTCTTTGATTGTCACAATAGGTAGTCCAAGTTTCTCTGCTTTTTTGTAAGAGCTTGAACCTGTCTTTGAATCATCTTCGCAGACTAAGTATTGTGTTGTTTTGGTTACTGATGATTTTACTTCCCAACCGAGTGACGCTAAATGTGTTGCTGCGGCATTTCGATTAGGAAAGTCGTTTAGTTTGCCTGTAATACACACTACACCTTTTTGCTGTATAGTATTACTGACTGGTTTTTCTGTTACTAAATACTGATTCCATTCGGTTTGTAATTCTGGAATCCAGTCTGTTTCGATCCAAGCCATTAAGTTGTTTGCAGCTTTATCGCCACCACCTACTTCGCGTATAGCTTCATACGTCAGGTCGTCTATTTTAATTGAGCCTAGCTTCTTGGCTAGTGAAGTACCTACTAAAGGTATTGACATTCCTGAGATAAAATCTGATACGTAGATTTTCTTGTTAAGTCGGTCTTGAATCTGAGCTACTAAGTTGCTTGAGGTTTTATCCCCTATCCCTTTTGTTTTACAAAACTCTTCCGTAAGAGTTAATAGCTCGTTAATATGAGAAATCTCTAGTTTATTAACAGTGACCTCTCCGAATCCCTTGATTTTTAAAATCTTACAAAAGTGCTGTACGCGCTTAGTAGATTGTGCAGGACATGATTTAGAGTTTCGACAGAACAATTGACTGTTTACTGTCTCTAGCTCACTTCCGCAGGAGGGACATTCTGTTGGTACTAAAATTTCCATAGTTATTCCTTGGTCAGGTCTGGGAGAGAACTTCCTAGGTTTACGGAGAAGTTCTTATCTCCCCCAAACCATGAAAGTATTATATACACGTTTGTCAAAAATTACAAGTGATTTTTTGATTTATATCACCGTGTACTCTAATCAATACGGGAAACTACACAAGGTATAATCTCACCGCTGCGAACAATGCCTACCTTGCATCCTATTTCTAAGTCTAGCGCCTTTATAAATTCTATATTGTTAAGAGTAGCGCGAGATACTTTCGCATCCCCTACCATAACAGGTTCTAGAATCGCCACTGGAGAAACCTTTCCGCTTTTTCCAGTCTGCCAAACTACGTCTAAAAGAGTAGTCTCCACAGCCTCAGCATTCTCCTTGAAAGCAAAAGCTCCTTTTGGAAACTTAGAGGTAAAGCCATGCGCTTTGAATTGAGCGTTACTAGATAGTCTGTACACAATTCCGTCTGTTAGAAAGCTTGCTGTTCCATAAGCAGAGGCTAAACCATCTTCTATCTGTAGTTCAGTTACAGGCAAAAATCCGTTTCGGTATAAGAACTTCATATCATCTGGATATGAGGTAGTAATACCAATAGAAGATTCCGAGGTTTGTACAGAGTAAGCAACAAATTCAATAGATCCTTCTACAACTTTGCTAGAGTACTCGTCGAAGTCTTTAAGGTTTAAAGCTCCAGACACGTAATTCCGTGCATTAGGCATAGTGTGACTACAAACTACTTCTCCAGTAATTTGTACTAAGTCCTTGTCGGTTTCGATCTTATGTGGAACAAGCTGTCGGATTTTATCTGTTATATCGCGCCCTTTAAATCCATCGCCTCTAGTAAGAGACAATGTATAATTTCCTTGGACGTATAATATTGAGATAGCAGCTCCGTCTAGCTTGGGAGTTTTGGTACATCTTTCGATGCTTAGTGGGGCATTCTGCATGTCGTAGCACTTTTGAAGTGAGTACATTCTAAATGCGTGAGGTGTGTCTCCGTTACCAGAGATAGTTTGTCCGTACATACGTTCTAATGTGTCGTATTGCTCATTAGTAAGGATTGGGTTTCCATCGTAGTAGGCTTCAGAAGCAGTTTTAAGTAGTTCTTTCATTTCGTTTCTCTAGTAAAGTTTCTAACACTTCTGCTTTAGACAGAAGATCCACCAAGGCTTCAAACAGAGCCAGTGTGGTATCTAGAGTATACGGGACTGTAAATCCGTTCTTTGTTGGAGCGTAAACTCCTTCAAAATCTAAATACCATTCCCGAACTGAAAGATAAGACTTACCTCTGAACTCGGTTACTGACAGCTTGTATAAGATTCCTTTTTCGTCGTTTTTGAATAGTTCGACTTCTAGTTTATCTACGTGACCTTCCAGCATTGCTATTCCCTAGTACAGAACTCAGGGGTACAATCTTAACAATTCTAGATAGTGGTAAGAATCGTAACTTGTATGAGTTCCAACTCCACACCGCAACTCTGTTGTTATTCAGCACATTTACACTACCATCCTCATTGGCTACTATATGATAACTACCATCGGAGTTTTTACGTCTGGCATTATCAGGTAATTCCTTTTCTATGTAGGAAGACTCGTGTAGGTCACGAGTCCCCGTAAGGTAGGTAATTTGATTGCTGCCACTTTTTCGGTAATACAGGTAGAAGTCGCCTTGTGCGTTACGCTCAAAAGTTTTTGCATCCATATTATTACCCCTTTAGTGCTGTTGCTTGTGTTAGAACGCTTGTGAAGTACTGCGCAGCTTTACCTGTTAACTTAGTCACGATATCTTCGTCGATTAGATCTTCGTCGATAGTTGCAATCGCAGTTTTTAGTTCTTCAATTGCTTGTGCTTTATTAACACGCTTAGCGCCAGTTGAGCCGTCAGCAGATTTAGCTGCTTTAGCGGTTGGAGTTTTCTTGACGTAAACGTCAGCTTTCGATAAAATAATACGCACACCGTTAACGGTCTTATCAAACTGCTCTGATAAGCTCTTTACGATATCCGCACTGTGGTCGCCGCGCTCTTCTTCTGGAAATTTTTCGATTTCCGTTACGTATTGCGCAATTAGTTCATCTTTTGATTCAGGTGTCCAATCAGACATTTTTTGTTCCTTCTTTTATTATTGAAAAGGTATTATATTATGATTCGGGCTTCAAGTCAAGAAATTTAATAAACTTCTGACTTAGTAAACCCTAACGCGTCCACTCTTGTGTTCAGCTTAGCTAGAGCATCAGTATTTAATAGCCTAGACTTATACTTAACACGACGTGATACGATACTTTCATTAAAGTTACGTGTAGTAATCTTTTTTATTGGTGATTAAACTGAGACAGGGGCTAAGTAAGCGCACATAGCTAAATCGTGCCCCATGGCTTCTCGCAAGAAATTGTCTACACTATTAGAATACACACCGCCGTCTACTATAATAAGGTTAACCTTGCGGTTATACTTACCACTATGAAGAGAGTATATTTTTCGTATACCTTTCATTAGGTAGTATTCAGGGTCTCCAGGCTTTTCTAAGTCTACACAACCTAAGTGAACCGTAATAAGCTGATTGAATACATAAGTAGCAAGTCTATGACTTCCTCGCCCTAAGATAAATATATCAATGTCAGAGTTATTCATTGTTCGCGCATACTTAAATTTTAAGCTAGGCTCTGGTAGACAGTGAAATGTTGCTAGAGAACCACCTAGTAGGACTGGGGAGTCTAAGAACATATCTTTTACCTTGAAGACTAGCTCAGATACATCTTCTTACACTATAGATATGCTCTGGTCGGTTTTTATTGTGAAATTCTAGCTTACCAGAGCCTGCGGTAAGATTACTCGTCTTCATCTGCCGCCTCTACTACAAATTTTACGGAGATCCCAGAGTCTTCAATGCCATATTCTTCCATTAGGTTCATAATCTCAGCATCGACCCCTGAGATTACATCAGATAGCAATTGGTTAACTTCATCCTTGAAGCGATAATGACGTAATTCGATATTGGCTGTCTCTAGCTCTTTTTGTTGTTTATTGACTACTTCTTGCTTGTTAGCAAGGTCTTGTTTCAAGATGTTGACCGTACCATTAGACTGAAACAGTTTTGACTCAACATCGGCTATATACTGTTTAACGCATCGCTCTTTCTTCTCATAGTCTTCGCATCGTTTTTCTAGCTTATTAACCATACACCTGGTTTCTATGATCAGTTTCTCCTTTTCAGAGACAGTTTGCTCAAGTTTACTTTGGAGCTCTTTAATCTGAAAATCTTTTTTACGTGTAACAACGACTAAGTCGTTCTCCATTAGTTGTTTCATTTCAGCAATACGCTTTTTCAGCGCAGTATTTTCTTTTCGTACTGCGTCTACACACATTGGAAAGTTTTCGTCGGTTTGTTTAGTCATAATATGTTCCATTAGTCGGGTTAGTTTCGCTATGACCTCTTTGCTAGCTTCAAGCTCGCGTTTAGTTAGGTCGGCTTCGGTTAATTCTTGCTGTGATGCCGGCATCACAAATTTATCTAGTTCGCTTGTTGGCATTTTTTACACCCTCGTTAACTTTTATCAAAATATCATCATCGGACATTGCAGACTTGATAAGTCCTTTAACATCCACTCCGAGCGCTATCAGATGCTCAAGCGACCCAAGCTCTTCTGGGGGCTGATAACAATACTGGTTCATCGACTCGTTGATTACTTTAACACGATACGCATTTTTAAATTTCGCCTTAACGATACCAATCGAGCCATACTTGGCTACCCATACATATTGTCCGTTTTCAAAAGAATCGGCCATACATTCATCAGGTAACAAAGGTGGGTTAAGTTCGTTTACACGCTCGTTAGTTCTAAGAAGCGCACCGTGCTTTTCTAGATGGTATTTAAGAATCGCTGTACTGCGGTAGTAGTTATCTGATAGTTCAGCTAAAGAATCACCAGACAAGTAATCTGTGATGATATTTACTACTTCGGCTTTTGTAACAGGTTCTTTACGCTTCTTAGCGCGAAGTCGCTTATCCCGTTCTAGACCTTGCTGATAATCTTCAATAAGCGTACCTAGACGCTTAGTATTATACGCAATGCCAAGCATTTCACAGGCAGCTTTTTTAGTCGCTTTATCCGTTTCCAAATAAGCGATTACACTCTCCATCTGTTCTGGAGTTACATCAAGTTTAGCTCTAGCCATAATTATAGCTCCTCTACTGACATTACACTATCGTTTCTAAAAGAACGCCAACCTTTTGCTTCAAGGTCATAAACAGGCGTAACGTCCTCTGGACGTGTGTTACGCATTCCACCTTTAAGTGTAGGATTTACGATTTCTGGTTGCAAGGTACAAACCATCTTGCGGATAGATTTGTCAACTTTCTGAAATGTTACTACCATAGCGCCTTGTTTTGCATCTTCTACAAACTTAACTCTATCGAATTTCATAATCTTTCCTCATTTCTTAATATACGTATATTATATTAGATTATAAGAGATTTAGCAATTCTTTTCTTAATTTTCCTGCTTCTGAGAGTATCTGAATATATGTGTTGTGAGGGTTGAAGTTATCTATTCTAAAGCTATGTTCTAATAACTCTGGAAATAATCGTACCACAAGGGGTACTACTTGACATCTGGTTTTGTCTACCTCTTTAAGTTTTGGTTGGTTAGGGTTTTTGGTTGGAGCACGCCTACGATTTCTAGGCGGGCGTGCTTTATGTGGGTTAGCTAAGTCATCAAACGATTTCACAGGCTTTTTCCTCTTTATTAAGTGGATTCTCGTAGCCCTTGAACAAGCAATAGCGTCTATACAACTCTTTTACCTCTTCTACATCGTCTAATGTTTCTATCATACACCTTTTAAGGACATTTTTTGCATAAGCCATGCTTGGTCTAGCTTGTTGTCCTGTTGCTAAGTAAAAGTGTTTACCTTTCTCTCTAAGAGCTACCATTAGCTTTTGAGTAGATGCTTTACTAATCTCTTCCCAGAAGACTGGAATAATAGAGTGTAGAAAGTCTAGCTTCTCTTCAATTTTTAACTGAACAAAAGCATGGGCATCGTCAAAGCTGATACTGTCTTCATCTACGTCGTATAACGCACAATAAAGCATTTTCAACTCATAGGCATCGTTGTGCCTTGGTATGAATGAGTCTGCCTTAGAATTTAGTAACGATGTTGCTCTTTCGATATAGTAATCTTCTTTAGCTGCGGCTTCGTCTGGCGGCTCATAAGGGTCTGTAATCGCTTCAATCTTACATCCTGCCCTAATTAGATAATAATTAAATGTACCTAAGTAAGATCTGAACTCTCGTTCTCGCCTTAGGGCAAAACTATGTCTAGCTTTTTCAAACCATCCCGATTCTACCTTAGAGTCCTTATATCCGGTAACGTATCCTTTGATATTACTAAAAAAGTAATGAACTTCACTAGGATTACGCTCACGCATTAACGCCTGGAATCGCATATTTGGAGTATGGTTAGAAGTCTTAGTTAATACGAAAACTGCATCAAAATAGCTAAAGTCAACTCCATTAGTGACGCTAGGAGAGCATAGGAGAGCATCCACTCGCATGCCTTCGAGTGCAACGTCTGTATCGTTAATGATTTGCTGTACGTCTGAATCCATTTTAGAATTTGCATGGGCTACCTTTATGTTTTTGGTTGGGCAGGCTCTGGATAGAGTTTTCTGCATTATATTAAGTTTGTCCGGCCCTTGGTCGGTAACGACCAGCGCCTTAGAACCTGTCTCTAACGACCCTTGAACAGCTCCCCATATAGAGGACTCTTTGTGGTGTCGATAAGCAGGTATATTTTTTAAATTTGGGCGATAGTGATCTACTCGGTAAAAATCTCTGTTACCTTCAACTAGCTCTATGTATTGCGCTACAGTCTCTTCTGATAAGTCCCCATCAGATAAAACTACCACTTTAGTATAAGTTAGTAGTTCAAATAAAATTTCCCTAATTTGAAATCTAACTTCATCATCGATAATTTTAGCAAACAGCAGGTTGTTTAGTACCGAGTCAGCTTCATCGATAAATAAGAAATCAAAGTCTCTAGTGAAATCTTTAATCTTTACTAAGCTATGTAGAGTTCCTGATAATCTATCCAGTGACCCAGTCGCGAAGTCTAACCTTGCTTGAGGCGAACGAAAGTCTCCAGCTTTGAATCTGGCAGCGTTTGATTCTACTAACGCGGATGTATCAGTAAGTGCTAAGAATTTTCCTTTGATATAGCCGTTTCTTAACCAAGTTTCAACAGTATGTGTTTTACCTGTACCCAATGATGCCTTTAGAAATACTACACCGTCACTAGGCATTTTTTCTTTATTAATGTCTAGATATTTTGGTAAAGACCCACTTTGGATAGTGGATATAGGAAGTTTTTCATACTCATTAGGTATGCTTCTAACAGAGTTGTTTTTTATCTCTATTATAGCTGCGGCTTTAGCTTGATTTACGTAATCTTGCTCAGAACCTGGGCGTTTCTTCTCTAGGACTTTTTTAACCATAGAATCGAGTAAGTCTATGTTAAAGGTATCCTGAACAGCCTCATGGTATAATGAAATTATTTTAGTACGCAAGCCGGATTCGGCTATATTCCAGTTTTCTACAACAGACCATTTTCTCCAAAACGCTTCTGATGCTTCCGAACCACCATCAATTTGTTGCAGGTACTCATAGACCTCCTCTTCCGAGGCTCGCACAGTCTTTGCGTAAGATGAAATAGTATCAGGTATTCTAGCTACTACTCCATATTCATAGACGGTTCTTGGGCTTCTAATAAAAGGGTCGTCTACACCAATGAACATTGGGGCAGCCGTATAATGCGCTTGTACGTCATGGTACAATGCGGTGTCTACTAACTCATCGCTAGTATCAAAAATTTCCTTATATCTAGAGTTAACTTGCATAAATAAATTACGAAGTTGCCCTTGCGTAAGATTAGAATCATTTTCTATCCACAAGTGAATACGGATATTTTCAGTCATACCTGCTTTAGCAGACGCTTGGCAAATAAAAGCCATGTCGTCAGGGAAGACCTCCGGATCGCATTTATGTAGTAAATTACAGACGTAATTTCCCTGCGAAATAAGGTCAGTAGCAGATATATGAGCTGGACGAATGATTCCGTCAACGTCTATTGCTATAATTTTCGATGGATGTGGTTCAACCTCGTCTACTCGACGAAAAACCTTATCACCTTGTTTTGCTCTACAATACTTATGCCTAATAACCAACTTTTGAGGGTCATTTTCTAGGCTTTGAAGTACGGGTAAGAGTTGTTGCAAGCAATCTGGGTCGTAAAACGACCCTAGCTTGTATCGCTTACGGGCATTAGCAGGTTTTTCACCGCCCCCCGTAAAACGTTTACAGAAATAGGTATCTACCGCTAATACGCGGTAGAACCCGTTTTCATTTTTATCGTTATAGTCGCAAGCCTCAAGAACTTGTAACGTCATTAAAATACTTCCTCTAATAAGTCTACTATTTTTTGCGCGGGGTACTCCGGTCGCCGGTCAGCGAGTGCGATTATGCCGTTCCTCTCTGCCTTTGGTTAGTCACTCTATACTCTTTCCAGAACGGGCTACCGGTAAGGGTCGCCAGGCTCTGTTCTGTGTATAGACTGTCAGCTAAACTTAAACTGATACATGCACCACACAGGTATACGCCAACTCTGAACCACAACAAAAGTTCCTAGCGGAAGACGTAAGCCCTCTAAATTGTTGTAAGGGCTGCTACACTTGCATTATAGGTTGTATTCTTCTGAATCTATTTCAAATTCATTAATCTTACGTACCTCACGATAACGTTGTAAGGTAAGTTCAATTGATTGTATTTCACGTTCTAGGGTATTGCCTTCTTTCTGTCCAAGTCTCGCGACTGTCTTCAATATATGAAAAAGGCAACCAGATGGGTCTCGTTCACCCAACTTCCAAATTTTTGCAACTGCGTACGGGTCTAAAACGACCTGACCAGTTAGTGTATCGTCTCTACGTAAATGATACGTAAAGTCGTAGTGTGACGTTTTACAATCTTTATTGTCTGACACTAAATAAACTCCTAGTTCGTTAATTACATGGGAATCTCCTTAAATAGTTTTTCCCTCAATTTCTGTAAACTATTATATAGATTTTACAGCAAATTTGCAAGTGATTTTTTAATTTTCACCACTATTTACCGTATTTAATCTCAGGTTCTAAACGTGGGTCATACTCATCATAGTGTTGCGCAGCGCATTTATGCAGGAACTCAGTAAGGTCATCCGCTTCATGCCATTCTGGAACAACTACATCAAGTTCTTTTATAACATCAACGTATACCTCATAAATAGTATCCCTAGTCCCCAGCTTATAACGTGGCACAATAAACACTTCTTCATGCTCATCCCACAAGGCCACATAGCTGTTTCTAGCGTGTACTAAATACACCTTATTATGTTCAAGTTTCATATCAATCTCCTAAGTCAAGTTCTTGGTCTACCCCAAATATTTCCTTAGCCATCTCTAGGCTATTTTCGTCAATAAATCCTGTAAAATCAGCATTACCTTCGTATACTATTAAAGCACCACGGTCTTTACGTTCGTTTTCTTCTAGGTAGAACCAAACCCCGTCAATCAGAATACGTATACTGTGCTTTGTTATCTTAATAGCCAGATACACTTCTTTAGTGGTTAATCCTATCTCTCGTAATCCACTGTTTAAGTTGTACGGTTTAACAAATACCGCCTTGTTGTTTCCTACGCCTAATCTTAAATTTGCATCAAACATTGCTTTCTCCAAATCTTTCTATGCCCTTAACTTCTTGGTCAATAGCAGCATGTATTCTAGGGTCAACCTTAGCCTTAAAAGAATTAAGACCGGAAATCTGAACTTTCTTTGTATACTCTAATAGTTGCTCTCCAGAAAACACAAACTTATTACGGTAGAACGAATCTTCTGCCACCGCCAAAGTACGGGCTTGCCGTATCTTCTCATTATACGGATACATAGTAGCAAGTTCATTAAGTAGTTGTATTAGTTTATTCATTTTCTAAGCCAGTCACTAATGCTAATATTGTTTTTTCTGTAGTACTCATAATCAATTACAAATTCCTCACCGTATATTGCTCCAAACTCTGCATTCCACTTGTCCCATTTAACCATGTGGCCTTCCCAGCCACCGTGACTGTGTACTATACCTGTAGAATCTTTTTCAGCGTATAGGTTGCCGGGACTATAGTCATCAGGGCCGCTACTAAGCTCTTTTGTAAACTTAATCCTAGTACCGATTGGTAGCTTAACTTTTTTAAAATCTACCTTTGGTGGTAGCTTCATGTACCTCATACCGCCACCGACAAGCTTGCAAAGAATAAACTAATAACCGCAATAGTAAATACTACACCTTTGAGGAATCCTATAAGTTGACCCTTACGCATGCCTCTCCAGTAGTTAGACTCGCAGTCTGGCTCTGCATCTAATTCGGTGGTAAAGATTTCGTGTGTGCCTACATACAATGATATAGGGTTATCTATTCTAGAGTTTACAGCAGCCAAATACGTAGGCTTAGGGTACGCACCTAAACGTAACCTGTTGTTACTGTCTCGATATAAGTTTACAAAACCTAATGAACTATTCTTTTTCATTATCGTTCCTCAATTAAAATAATGTACATATTATACGAAAATTATGGTTATTCGTCAACAACTTTTTAAAATTATAAATACGCGTGTGTAACTCTATTTTCAGGGTAATTCTTGCATCGGTGGTGGGCGCACCCGTCTGATTTACGGGTGTGAATTGGAATATTTCCCTTGATTTTTAGAAAGTTGTATGTATAATAGTATTCATGGATAAGGTTTACGGAGAGATTTTTAGTAAAGGTCACTATGTCTAAAAAAGATAGAAAGAACAAATTTGTCGGAGATTCCCCTGTATACGAAAGGAAGCCTATTTTACCAAAGAATGACAAGCAAAAGTCATATATTAATTCCATCAGGAATTTTAATATTATAGTTGGTACAGGTGTTGCAGGTTCTGGTAAATCAGCAATAGCAGCTTGGATAGCTATTGATATGTTGGACGATAATTTATCGCCTATCGAAAAAATAATAATTGCGCGCCCGAATCAAATAGAAGGTACAAGGTCTATTGGATTACTTCCAGGTACAAAAAACGAGAAGATGGAGCCGTGGGTAGCACCGGTCTCTAACGCAATTAAAGAACGCATTGGAAAACATAGATACGAAAGGCTACTAGAACAGGAAAGAATAGAACTTCTACCGCTAGAGCATATAAAAGGCTTGACATTCAATAACGCCTTTGTTATAATAGATGAAGCTGAAGATATCGAATGGAGTGTGTTAAAAACACTACTACTTAGAACCGGATGGGACTCTAAGATTGTTATCAATGGTGATGTTAGACAGACGTCAATGAAAGCTACTAGTGGGCTAACTGTACTTACAGATTTTATAGGCCGTCACGATAATTTACCTATTATACATATTGACTTCCCTGATTGGTCTTACTGCGTGAGAAGCAAAGAATCCTCTCTTCTAGGAGAGTTATTTGAACACGAGAAGTTATAATCAAACCCTCTTCGGAGGGTTTTTTAGGCTAAAAATCTCTTGCATAACTACATAATTTTGTATAGAATTTTCATAAATAATAAGAGGAGAAAAAACTATTGTTAGTGACAAAACGAAACGGTTCTAAAGAGCCTTTTAATCACGCTAAATTAAGAAAATGGGTTACTTATGTTATTCGTAACTCTGAAGACCAAGTAGAAAAAGAGTACGAGTTACTTAGTAAAGTAATACCTCGTCTAGTAGCTGGAGTATCTACTACAGATATAAATGACACAATAATCCAAGTCTGTCTAGACAAAGAGCAAGTAGAGTGGAGCAGAATTGCTGCAGAAGTAGAAAGAGCTAATATCTATAAAACGCAGTCTAATACTCTAGGCATTATGCACCCTGAAGCTATAGACTTCTATGACTTTATGGAAATAATGTCGGACTTAGGTTATTGGAAACATTGGGTAGACGACGTAGCTCTATTCGAGAAAAGAGAACTTATAAATGAATGGTACACAGAACTGGAAGCTCTAGACTTAGAGTTCCCAACTGTAAAACAGTTCATTGATAAATACGCTATTAAAGAAAACGAAGAAGCTATAGAGACTCCTGCCCAGGCAGTATTAAGTATTGCAATATCTCTGCACGGAGTAACTGACTTAGCTTATAGAACCGCTAAAGCCGTGATGCTATCTAAGCTAAACCTTCCAACTCCAGTTAACACTGGTTGCAGAGACGGTAACTTTGATACTATTTCATGCTCAGTAATTGAAGCAAATGATACTGTAGACTCGTTAGAAGTAGCGGAACACTTAGCTTCTAAAATGACTTCTAAGAAAGCCGGTATTGGTATTACACTTAATACTCGCTCTAAGGGAGACCCTGTCAAAGAAGGTCGTATTGCTCACTTAGGTAAAGCGCCTCTTTACAAGTCAATTGAAGCTTCTGTTAAGAAGTTCACTCAGCTAGCTCGTGGTGGCTCAGCTACAATGACGTTGAAGTGTATTGACCCAGACATTGAGTCAATGTTGCTTTGGAAAACCCAGCGTATTGATTTATCACAGCGTATTGATAAAATAGATTATAGCTTTGCTTACAACGACGATTTCGTTAGAGCAGTTATAAACAACGACGACTGGTATTTATTCTCGATAGAAGAAGCTCCTGAGGTACATGAAGCCTTCCATAGGGAAGACTATATGGACTTCGTACAAGACGCATTACTAGACGGCAAGAAGCATGTTAAAGTGAAAGCTTTAAAAGTTCTTATTGCTTTTATACAGGCACGTTGGGAAACTGGACGAGTATACTGTATAAACCTTAGCCGTGCTAATGAACATACTCCGTTCATGGACATTATTACTCAGTCTAATCTATGTCTAGAAATCGCACTACCTACCAAAGGTTTTGTGGATATGCACGACATTTACAGAAACTACGTATCGGAAGGTGAAATTGCATATTGCTCACTAGCAGCTCTAAACGTAGCAAAAATCTCTAATGAAGAGTATTTTGAAATGGCTGACATTGCACTACGTACAGTAGAGGCAATGATGGTTAAAGCTTCTGAGTGTGCACTTACAGACTCCGTTAAGCATAATCTATTACGTAGACGTTCTGTAGGTATTGGAGTTACAGGATTAGCTTCTAGACTATACCAAGAAGGTTTAGACTACGACGGATCTAAAGAATCTTTAGATTTTGTTGAGAGCCTAGCGGAACTTCACTATTACTCCCTACTTAAAGCTAGTCAGGATATGGTTGAAGACGGTACTTGTCCTCCTGTAGAAGGCGTAGACTTAAATTGGCTACCTATCGATACTATGCACGGTTATAGATTCCCTACTATGGATTGGGAACTTAGACGCGGTAAGCCTAGAGGTCATTCAGTTCTAGTAGCGCTTATGCCTACAGAATCAAGCTCTGTATTTAGTAATGCTACAAACGGTATTTACCCTAGCAGACAGCGAGTAATCTATAAGAGCGCTAGACGTGGAAAAGTACAGTTTATCTCCGAACATTTCGTTGAAGGCACACACTTAAAAGCATGGGACGTGGACATGATTCCATACTACCAAGCTTTCCAGAACTACACAGACCAAGCTATTTCTTGTGACTATTACACAGACTTTACTAAGTATGACAACAAGAAAATACCTTTAATAGAGACTATTAATTGGTTTGTCAGACAAGCATTAGCTGGTATTAAAACAGCATATTACCAAAACTTCATTGATACAGAAAGTGAGGAAGTAATTGAACAAGAAGAGACGTGCGATAGTGGCGCGTGTAAATTATAAGGAGCACTAATGGATTCTAATGACTTTTTTATTGTAACAAAATTAGACTGTCCTTGGTGCGATAAAGCCAAGGAACTGCTAAATCGACATGGACTTACGTATACTGCAGTAGTGGTAAACAACAAACACGAGCTATGGTCTTATTTCCCTGAGGCATATACTGTGCCTCAGATAGTTGACCAAAGAGAGCAGCAGGTACACGTAGGTGGATACCAAGAACTAGAGAACTATCTAGGCATAGCACCTAAACGTAAGACTGTTTTTAACTTAAACAATACAGGACACGAAACCTCAGAATACCCATTATTCCTTGGGGACGACCTAGGTTTCGCTGACACTATTAACCGACCATACCCTATCCTAGATAAGCTATTCCAAGAGCAAATGGCACAGGTATGGAACGAGTTTGAAGTAGATATTACACAAGATAGACAGGACATGCTTAACGCCCCTAAACCTATAGTGGACTCTATGGTTAAAACAATACTGTGGCAGCACTTAGCTGACTCTATAGCCTCTAGGTCTATAACAGGTATTTTACTAGAAAACGTTTCCAACTCTGACTTAGAGAACTGGTACAATGCTGTGGCATTGTTCGAGTCTATCCATGCTAGAACATATTCACACATTATCAAGCAAACGTTCGTAGACCCTAACGACGCACTACGAGAAGGTTATAAAAACTTTGAAGTTATTCAGCGTTCAAACGTACTACGTAACGTATTTGATGATTTAGGTAACTTACCGCACGACGCTCCTAGGGAGGAAAGACGCGAAAAGCTATATGTAGCACTGGCAGCATTATACATGCTAGAAGCTGTAAACTTCATGTCAAGCTTCGCTATCACATTCGGCATTGCAGAACTTGGATTCTTCCAAGGTATTGCGCAGTTAGTAGTTCTTATTGCTAGAGACGAAATGCTACACGCTAAAGGTGGTATGCATATTCTTAGTATTGAGTTCAAGAATAGCCCAGAAGCATATAAACGAGTTAAGCCTAAAATCGAAGAAGTGTTCAACGAAATACTAGAGCAAGAACGTCAATGGACTAACTACCTGTTTTCTGAAGGTAGAGAAATTCTACGACTTAACGCTGATTTAGTATTTGACTATGTTAAGTTTAGAGCAGCTCGTGTAGCTAATACTTTAGATATTGAATTTGAAGCGCCTAAGGAAGACCCACTGCCGTATATGAGTAGATATTTAGACTCTTCTAAAGTACAAGTAGCAGCTCAAGAAATGCAGCTTTCTTCTTACCTACTTAACTCTATAGATATGGCTAATTCAAATTACGACGAAATATCAACTATACTTAAAGAACAATTCTCACAATATTAAGGAGAGACTTTGAAAGTAGCAATTGTTGGAGGTAGGAGCTTTCGCTCTTACTTCCTTTTACAAGATGTAATGGATATCATACATAAACAAACCCCCGTAACTAAAGTAGTCTGCGGCGAAGCCGCAGGAGCAGATACTCTAGGTAAAAAGTGGGCTATCTATCGAGATATAGATGTACTATCAATTAGACCTAACTGGGATAAGTTTGGACAAAGGGCAGGGCTGATACGAAACTGCGAAATGCTAGAGGAGTGTGATAAAGTAGTAGCCTTTTGGAACTTATTCAGCCCAGGCACTGCACATATGATAGACATTGCCAGAAGACAGAACAAACTATTACACGTAGAGGAATACAATGATTAAGGCAGTATTTGCAAGCGGCAAGAAAGGCGAATTCGGTAAGGGATGTACAATGCCGTGGCCTAGAAACTCCAGAGATATGGCTAACTTTAAAAAGTTAACACACAACACATTTACGGTTATGGGAAAAAGTACAGCTAACTCTATACCTTTACCCTTGCCTTATAGAGTGCCTATCCTAGTGTCCAGTAATCCTAGTAATGAATGGATAACTATAGATTATACTAAGCACGATGTACTAGAATATTTAAAACTAGCTATAGAACAAGGCATAGGTGCAACATATAGTATTATAGGCGGTACTAGCTTATTAACGGTAGAAAATTTAAAACGCTGTAATGAAGTATACTACACAGAGTTTAAAGGGGAGTTCCCAGACGCTGATGTGTATTTAGACAAATCAGTTTTAAGTTGGCTAGCCGAACAAGAAAAAGAAGTTTTAGACGACTGTGAAGACTTCACGTTATATAAGGTAACAAATGAAACAGTATAAAGATTTAATTACTCAAGTTTTAACAGGTGATAGAGTAGAAGACCGAACTGGCGTAGGGACTAGACGAGTATTCGGTACTCGAATGGAGTTTGACCTATCTGAAGGTTTTCCAGCTGTAACAGAGAAAGCTCTGGCGTGGAATGCCGTACGGGCGGAACTGATATGGTTTTTGCGAGGCTCTACTAACGTGAACGAGTTGAGATATCTAACTCACGGCTCTACTACCTCTATAAAGAAAACCATCTGGGATGATAACTACAACAAGCAAGCAAAGGCACTAGGATACTCTAATGGAAACCTAGGCCCTGTATACGGTAAGCAGTGGCGTTCTTTCAATGGCGTAGACCAGATGGAGACTCTTATAAATGGGTTAGTGAAAGACCCGTACGGTAGACGACATATAGTTACAGCTTGGAATCCTTCCGACTTAGATAAAATGGCTTTACCTCCTTGCCACTACACATTCCAGTGTTTTGTATCGAAAGACGGTAAACTGTCATTAATGTGGCATCAGCGTTAACTTTGAGCGCCTTGTACAAGTAATTGTACCCGAAAAACTATCCTAAACGGGGAAACTCCTAATAAGCTAGGACAATCCCGTGCTAAACTGTAGAAAGCTTTTTCTACATAAATGCCTAACGACTATCTCGAAAGAGAGTAGGTCTCGAGTGAGACCGAAATGGATAGAGCCCTTCAAGGGTTGTGATATAGTCTGATCTGCAAGGTAACTTGCAGCTGGTGTAATACCGGCAAGAGATTAACGACCTCTTGTGAACATAATGTCAGTAGATGTATTCCTAGGCTTGCCGTTCAACATAGCGTCTTATGCGTTATTAACTCATATTATAGCTGAGTGTGTAGGACTTAAACCAGGCAAGCTTATCTTTACTGGTGGAGATACTCATATATACAACAACCACCTAGACCAGTGTGGTCAAGTGTTGCAAAATGAGTCATACCCATTACCCACACTAAAACTACCAAAAGCAGTAGGCAGTACGCCATGGCAAAAGTTCTTAAATTATTGCCATTGTGTAGACCCCAAAGACATACAATTAGAAAGCTATAAAAGCCATGGCAAAATAGAAGCCAAAATGGCAGTATAATAAGACCCGCCTTAGTGCGGGTTTTTTGTTATGTGTAAAAAATAATCTCTTGCAATTTATTCTCAGGTGTGTATAATTATTTTTATTTAGGAGATACATATGAACCTACTGACCGTAGTAAACCAGTACAGCGGTACTGATGAAGAAATATTAGAACAAGTGAGGAATCACCCAGTTGTAGAGGGCAAGCTTCTCTCTTCTGAGGTCGTTACTATGTACTTGGTTATGCACGATTTGTATAGTAGTTTTATTAATTCAACAAACCCACTATGTGTAGCGGCTACCCGTACCATGGATAGTTTAGGTGAGTTTAACTTTATACAGGCTACTGAAAAGGGACAAATAAACATACGTTCATTAGATTTGCTCATATCCCAGGGGCTGGCATCAGAGGAACTTAAACAAGGCTTACTAGCAGAAGCTAACCCTATTACTTTCCCTTTTAGTAACACTACACTACAAGACATTATGGGTATATTATACCCTGATACTTGGAAGCTAGTATCAGATTCTATTATTAATAATAGAAGAGAAGCCACTACTATCAGGATAAAAATAAAATCCGCAACTACCACAGACCATAGCTGTATGTATAAGGTTGCAGGTAGGTTAGGTAATAGCGACGAATTTTTACCTATACCTCAGAATACAAAAATTATAAATATACCTCTAGAAAAGGATGAGGCTATATTTTTCGACATTACAGTGCCTTTTGATAGGCTAGTCCAGCAGTTTAAGGTTGAGATAAAAGGGCCATGGGCCGGAAGCCTTACTAGCGTGGAATATATAGGAATAGTGAAATGATTACTACAAACTTAGTTGTTTTTTTGCGCCACAAAAAAACCCTTTCAACTGGTCTTATTACAGGACTAAAGACCACATTTAAAAATTTTTCTTCAGGCACATATCAGATCAGATGCCGTTGCCTCAACGGTGCGCTTATAGGCGCGTGGTCTAACACAATTTCAATTACAGTACAGGGAGATAGATAATGGCACAACGTCTTTTATTAAACGCGCAAGGTACAACAAACCAGCATGGTGAATTTACTTCACCAATTAATATAGCGGCTAATGAGAATTTCAAAATAACCATACGATTTCTCCGCTTGTCTGGTAACGAAGATATGGAAATCTTCGGCACGGCTTCATCAGGTTCGAGCGACTGGGTTTTTGAAACAAATGCTATAGCCACACCGATATCAAGATTCAACGGGACAGCTAGCGACCCAATATTATTTAATACTAGTGCGATGTACGCTTATGACTTTTCAGTCATGGAGACATATTCAATTGAGCGAAGCGACGGTCAAAATGTAACTCTATCGAGAAATGGAGTTATTGCTGATACCAAGGCGTTCACAGACCAATTATCTATCAGATTTTTAGGCCGAAGAGGTTTAGAAACAACCATTGACGCGCCTCTTGCAATAGAGTTGTTTGAAGTTGAGCGCGACGGTGCCCCCATTCATCGATATAACGGGGAAGGGACTAACGGTGATTCTCTAGTAATGCCTGACCAAATAGGCAGTAACGACATTACCCTAAAGAATATGCCTAACTCTACAGGACATTGGGAGTCTTATGTAGATGTTAGACCTGTAATTAGTCTTACCCCTCCGCAAACAACATACGATATTAACCAAAATGAATCGTTTACATATCCTACTGCTACAGCAACAGATGATGTTGATGCGGATGTAACAGTAACTCCAACTGGAACAGTGGATACTTCTACTGTAGGTACTTATACCTTAACGTATAATCATACTGACTCAGACGGAAATGAAGCTACGCCTGTTACAGTTACCGTAAATGTTAATGAAGCTGGTGTACTGCCTCCAGAAATTACGTTAGACCCACCTCAAACAACTTATAACATTAATGAAGGTGATAATTTTACCTATCCAGTCGCTACAGCTACAGACGATTTGGATGCTGATGTTACGGTTACGCCTACAGGTACAGTTGATTCGAATACGGCTGGCACATATACACTTACGTACAACCATACAGACAGTAATGGTAACTCCGCTCAAACGGTTACTGTTACCGTTATTGTGGCTGCTACTGGTCCAGTAACGCAGATAGACCCTTTAACTTTACCTCTTGCTAGTGATGTTCAATTTTTATATGAGGGTACAATTGCAGCAACGAATTCAGATCTAGCAGGTTCAGCTGGTAGATTTTGTATATCAGAAGATGGGCAAAGTTTATTCATAGAAAAGCAGTATCTTGTTGGTCAGTATCAAATGCCCAATTCTTTTAATCCTGCAACGATACTTGATGATGTAGAGCGGTTGGTTGAGATTCAGCCACCTGTTTCAGTCACGGGTGATATTGTCGATGGTTCTTTTACTAGACTAGACCCAAGTGTACCCACAGCATTCTTCAGAATTGTTGGCATGACTCACAAGGATGGAAAATTAATTGTAAACCATCTAAATTGGTATGACACAAGCATCAATAGAGTTCATTCTACTTTTGTTGTTGAGGATGCTAGCGATTTAGCTAACTCAGCGATTGAGTCAAATTACGGAATGGAGGGTGTTAATAGGCAAGCTGGGGTAATGGGTATAACCCCTCCTAACTTGGTTGATTTTTTTGGCGGCGAAATATTATCATTCGCTCCACAAGAATCAATTTCAAGTAGATTCGACTTTGGACCAAGTATTCGCCCTTTCAACTTGTCAGAATTGACTCCTAATAGCAGCGCTGGCTCAACTGTATTATTTGGCCAGCCTACCGTGATGGAATACCCATTCACAGGTGACGACGCGCAAGGCAACCCTAAAAAATTCTATGACAGATTTGAGTATGATGACTTCGTTGTTGCTAATAATACAGATGCATTAAAAGCGCCTTTAAACAACAACCAAATCATGCAGAGAGAGAACGGCGAGTTTACACTTAATAAGTGGTGGAACTTGTCAAGTCGTATCATCACATCATTCGTAATACCTAACACAAGAACTTTAGTGGTCTTATTATTGCTTAAGGGTGGTTTGAGGAAAGGTTACTATGAAGGTGCAACAATTCAACCAAGCCGTGTAAATCTTGGGTTGGAGTATAAGTATAAAACGTGGTATTACGACCCAGTCGATAATGTGTATAAAAAGCGTGAATCTGAATCGGCAGGGAATTCGGCAGCAATTGAAGATGATAAATACACAAGTGCTTTATTCTTCGATATGGCTGATATAGCAGAGGTTAAACAGGGTGTTAGAGGTGCTTGGGAAGTTTACCCGTATAATCAAGCGCTGCTCAAGAACGTATCAGGATTGGGTGATAAGGACGGACTCCACGCGCTGCCAGCTTCCGGTTATTTTGACTTGACTAGAAACAGACTGTTTGTGTCGCACTCAGGTGAGCTTCAGACTAGTCAGTATTCATCTGTTCCGATCATTAACGCAATAAATGTCACCGCTAATACAGGTAAGCCTGTGATTAAGCTTGACCCTGATAGGGACTCATTAACACACATTAGGAGTCGCGCATTCACCGCGCCAGTTGGAACGGCCGTTAACCAAGATGGAACGACAGCAAGTGTTATTCCAACTGGAAGTGTTGACATTAATACAAACGGCACATACACATTAACATACGCGCACTCGTTTAGTTCGGTTGATGCTGATACTCGCACGGTGGAAGTGACAGTAATTGACCAGCCAACGTTAAATAGCGCGCCAGTGGTTAGTGTAGGTGAGGATTTTTCAGCTACAGTTGGGCAGCAAGTTAGTATAACTGCGTCGGCTTCAGATGTAGATTCAGGTGATTTGTTAACATACAAATGGGTTCAGGTGGGAAGTAGCAATTTAGGTTTAGAAAACGGTAATGTCGATTTAGAATCTCAAACCTTAACATTCATCCCACCTGAAAACTTGGTTGGTACATCGCAAACAGTAAGGTGTGAGGTTTTTGATGGTATAGCAACCAGTATTGATGATGTGGTGATAACATTGGAATCCGGTCAGGTGACAGATACGGTAAAACCTGTTATAACTTTAATAGGACAGAGTGTTGTTAATATTACTGTAGGTACTCCTTATGTAGACCAAGGAGCAACTGCAACTGATAATGTTGATGGAGACATATCCAATCTATTACAGATAAGTGATAATGTTAACACTAACATGGAGGGAACCTATTCCGTTTTATATAACGTTGTTGATAATGCAGGAAATCCAGCAGACGAAGTTATCAGAATTGTAAATGTAGTGCAGGAGAGTGTAAACCAACCCCCAACCGCAAACGCTGGTCCCGACCAATCGGTAGGAGCTGGTGAGTTAGTACAGGTAAGCGCATCTGGTAGTTCTGATGGTGATGGCACTATTGTAGGTTACAAGTGGCGTGAAACTACTAACAGCGGCATTACGCTATCAAGTACGACTGCTGAAAACATTAGCTTTACTTCACCAGTGTCTGATACTGCTCAAACAGTAACATTAGAACTTATCGTTACTGATGATAAAGGCTTAGATTCAGCACCTGTTTACGTGAACTTCAATGTTGCTGCAGAGGTGATAACATTGCCTCCAGGTATTCCTCCTGTAGCAGACGCTGGACTTAATAAGATAGTTTCAAGTAATGATGAAGTTACATTAGATGGTTCTAATTCTGAACAAGGATCGGTTAGTATAGTAAGCTACTCTTGGAGCCAGTTACTTGGTACGCCTGTGATTATCCAAGACGCTAGTAAAGCTGTAGCTAAAGTAGTAATACCGGATATACAAGAAGCTGAAACTATGGCTTTTGAGCTTGTAGTTACAGACTCAGCAGGCCTTACTAGTAGCAAGATAGTTAAACTACAAGTAGCCGCTCAAAGACCTTTCTTTATAAACGCTACAAGAGACTACTCCACGGTGTCTGGAGACGGAGCTTGGAGAGGTAAGATAAGACAAGGGGAAGTTGACAGCTTTACTTTAACTATAGACCCTGCTTGGATCTCCCCTGAAAATATAGTAAGCTATACTATAGTTAATCCTGATGAGGTGGATATAATATATCACTCTAGACAGGAAAACATAATACAGGTTTACTTAACTTCAGAAACTGTAGGTAAGCATGTTATAAGGTTCGACTATGAAACACCTTCTAGGTCGGATAGGGTATTTGTTACTCTAACAGTATCCACATAAAAAGAGAGCTTCGGCTCTCTTTTTTATTATAAATTACTTGCTAATCTACTAAAATCAAAGTATAATACTTATATTAAATAAATGAGGAAATAATTATGAAAATTGTAGCACTAAGCGACCTTCACTGTGAGTTCAGCTACCCTGATAATATAGAGGGTGACAAAGACGCCGTGCTAGTATTAGCAGGTGATATTTTCGTAGGTACTAAAGCTCTTAGAGAAGAATACATACCTAAGTGGTCTAAAATGTTCAAGTACGTAATATATGTACTAGGAAACCATGAATACTACAGACACAATATAGATACTCTTCCGAATAAAATTAGAAATAAGATTAAAGAGTTAGAGTTAGACAACGTATTCCTACTAGATGAAGACGTAGTAGAGCTTGACGGGATACAATTTGTAGGTACTACTTTGTGGACTAGTTTAAATAGTGGAGACCCAGTAGCAAAAATAGTAACTAAGTTTAGTATGAACGATTTTCACCAAATAAGAGTGGGCACTAAATATCGTAAGCTAGACATAGCAGATTGGTTGCACATGAACTACTCAGCTATGCTTTTCCTAGAAGCTATAGATTACTCTAAACCTACGGTAGTAGTAACTCACCACTCTCCTCACAAAATGGGGGTAGATAGCACAAGATACAAAAACGATGATTTAAGTCACGCTTATTACACAGACTTAACTCAGTTTATTTTAGATAAAAAGCCGCTTATGTGGATATTTGGACATACACACAAGTATGTTAAAGAAACTGTAGGCGACACACTATTGTACTCTAACCCTAGAGGATATGTAACTGACAAGTTTAATTACGAGACAGAGGGATATAGCCCTTCTAACTTTTTAGAGGTATAACATGGCACTTTTTGCGTTTTTAGCAATAGTATTATTTTTAATCGCTTTCGTAAATAGCGAAAACGAACCGTGTGCTAGATGCGGTAAAACTAAACACCAGCACGACAATCCTGCTTCTGGAGCATGCCGGCATTTTATTAAGGAAACTAAATAAATGAAGACAAGAGAACTAGTAGGTTGGGGCATTGCCCTAACAACAGCTTTATGCTTTGCGTTTTATCAGAGCACTGGACTTAAATGCGAAATCCAAGAAGGGGATAAGGTATTTAACTCCGCAACTCAAAAGCACGGCACTGTACGCCATCTAGACGGCAATACATGCCGAGTAGGTGTAATGTATAATGATAACAGCGTTTCTCAGCAATTCAGTGAGAACGGTGGGATTTCTTACACGGTCGATTATTGGACACTTAACAAAACGCGATAAAAAATCGCTTGCTCGACAACTTATTTCCACGTATAATATACGCATAAATTAACAAAAGGAAACAAAAAAGATGGCTAAACAAAAATCACGCAAAGGTAAAGGTTCATACGCAGCCTACGCAACAGAAGGTCGTATGCAGAAAAACCGTGCACGTAAAATCGCACGTCACCTAAAAGCGCACCCTAATGACGAGCAAACATTTAAAGCACCTGCTCAAGGTACGCCGCGCAAATCAGCCGGTAAAAACGGCCACCCGACGCAAAAGTTTTATGTATATGACGGAGCAGGACGAAAAACCCTAATGCCGTCATTCACTCCAGTATTTGCTAAGGAGGCAAAATAATGCATAACGAACTAACTCGCGCTCTAACAGAACAGCTACAGGCTAATCACCAACGCGCCGTGGAAGCACAAAACCTTTACGGTCAGTTAATTAACTGGCGACATAAAGTGCTTGATAACCCTGCGCATAAGCGTAAGGTATTGTCTGGGTATGCAAAAATCCGTGGATTCTTGGCTCGCGCAGTCTAATTTTACTACATTTATAAGAGGTTTGGTATAATGAACATATTCTGGTTAGATACAGATTTAACAAAGTGCGCTCAGTATCATTGCGACAAACACGTTGTAAAGATGCCCTTAGAGTACGCTCAAATTTTGTCTGTGGCAGCCGGAGAAAGAAACATTCAAACCTCCTACAAACCAACTCATATAAACCATCCATGCACTCGGTGGGCTTGTAAAACAGGCGGAAATTATACACTATTGTACGACCTTGCAATAGCAGTAGGTAGAGAATACTCTTTCCGATATGGACGAATCCATAAGAGCACTACGTTTATTTTAGAAGAACTACCCCGAATCCTAGATCCTTCAGAGTTAGTAATTAGAACCCCCTTACCTAATTGCACAACTCTGAAGGATTATTACCCACAGTTAAACTTAGTAGACAAATACAGATTATTTTACATGCGAGATAAGGCACAGAGCTTTGATCTTGTATGGACTAACCGAGAGAGGCCATTCTTTATGGGCGACAGATTCTATCAGCAACAACTAGAAACTATAGGTACATGCCCTGGGCATTCTAAAGAAAAGAAGCCTAAAAGGCTAACCAAAAAAGAAATAGCAGAAAATCTAGGCTGCACAGCAATGGAGAAGCTAACTGTTACCGATTTAGAAAAAGCCTCGGGTATAAAAATAGGGGAATATTCTATTCCTACAGGTCGCTTAAAAAAGCCTTATATAGATGTATGTTTAGAGCATTTAGATAGTTCTATAGACTGGGGCAAGTTAACAGTCAAAGAGTTAACTGAGGTATTAAATAAATTTAAAAAGTAATTGCCAAACAGCTTATTTCAACGTATAATATACACATATTAAGAAATGAGGAAAACAATAAAATGTTAAAAAGTTTTCAGAAAGCTATGATTATTGAGTCAGCTTCAGGTCAAGCTGCTCGTAATAGAGCTTTAGAAGCTAAAGCTCTAGAGTACCTATCATCAAACGATATTACTTTGCGTGATATGTTCGATGTAGCAGACGCTGTTGAAGATGTATTAGTACCTAGACATGCGTATAGTATGAAATTAGTACTAGACTACAGCCCTGGTGAAGTAGTTACGCTAAAGTCCGCGCTCAACTATGAACACATTGAAACTAATATGTCGGAAAAGGTGGTAAATCTGCCTCAAGCTAACGCGGTACGTAATCTGTTCCTAGAATTAAAAGGGCTAGCATTCATTGCGTAAGCCTAGTGAGACAAAAATCAAGTCTTTAGCAAGTAGGCAAGGCTGCGTATTCGTCCACGAGTCTAGCATAACGCATTTAGAATTACGTGAGCTTTGTGAAAAGCTCTACATTGAGGGCTTTTTCTCAGAAAAGGAAAAGTCCCATAACCAGTTAAAATATGTTTACGGTTGTAAAAATTAAAAAATGACTTGATAAATTACTAAAAAAGTCATATAATATACAAATATTATGAAGAAGCGGGTATAGTTCAACTGGAGAGAGCAACTGCCTTCTAAGCAGTGAGTTGGGGGTTCGAGTCCCTCTACCTGCGCCAACTTGAGAAATAGTCTATGAAAGTTTACCAACCACTACCGTACAGAAAACCTAATAAGGTTATAAAAGAATATAATGAGAATTACAAATGTAAGGCTGGTAGTACAGGTGTAGCTACTTATGTGGACTATATTGATTCTAAAGGTAAGCTAATAAAAAAGTATTTTCTTAGAATTAAATGGGATTGACGACAGAGATAATTTCTCTATCTATCAATACTGGCCTTGGGGTTCGAGTCCCTCTACCTGTGCCAAATAAGTTAAAAATGTATTTGCTAAACGTTTGTTATAATATGTTTTAGAAAATAAAGGATGTGTAGCTCAGAGGCAGAGCAGCGGCCCGTTAAGCCGACGGTCGGGATTTCGAAATTCCCCTCATCCGCCAAATTTAGGAGCTATCGTATAATGGCTAATTATGACGCGTTGTCTGCGCGAAGATCGGGGTTCGATTCCCCGTAGCTCCGCCAAATTTACAACTCAGCCGATGTCGACACTAGGTTTTCACCCTAGACGCAGTGTTGCGTAAGCGGGTTCGATTCCCGTCAGCTGAACCAATTTAATGGGTCGCTAATTCAATTGGTTAGAATATCTAACTTTTAATTAGAAGGTTCCGAGTTCGAGTCTCGGGCGACCCACCAATTATAGTGGTATAGCTCAGCTGGCAGAGCGTTCGACTGATAATCGAAAGGCCGCAGGTTCGATCCCTGCTACCACTACCATTTACAAGCACACTGCAAGCTATGTTCGGAAAGTAGTCAAGCCTTTTGGTGATTAGCTTCCTTGACCAGTGTGCTTCTAAATGGTTACTTACAGCAAATACTATTTTCTTACCAACATCAAGAAACGGACGTTTAAGAAGCGTCAACAATAGTAACCAGTCTTATTAATTATTAGGTGTGTTATGATACAAACAAAATTTTTTGCAGAGCCGTTTAGGGGTGTTAACGCCGCTTTAAATGCACATAGAGAAAAGGAGTCAAAACTCCTTGAACTAATAAATAACTCTAAAGATAATGATACTATACATAGTACATATTGTAAAATATACAGTAAACTTATAGAAAGTAAAGCTGAGGTAGTTCAGCGTTATATAGGTCTATAGCTCAGAGGCAGAGCGCTGCTCTTACAAAGCAGAGGACGGGATCTCGGAATTCCCTAGACCTACCAAATTTCGGGGAATCTAGATGGGCTAGACGCTGGGCTTGCACCCTGGCTGAAAGGGATCGTTACCCTTATTCTCCACCACTTTTAAAGGCTGCTAACAGCAACATTGTATTATTTGACTGCTAATCAAAAACCAATATAATGCAGCCTGATTATTTATTGCAGAGATAGCTGAGATGGATTAGCGCAGGTTTGAAGCACCTGAGAGGTTGGGATCGTTACCCACTCTCTGCACCAAATTTACTAGGAACAACGAAAGTTGATGTTTGGGTAAAATGCGGGCTCGACTCCCGCCCTAGTTTTTAAATTACTTGCCAAACAGCCTTATTTTCCGTATAATATACGTATATTAAGAAATGAGGAAACTAAATGGAAATGTTCTGTATTGGTTGCATGTGTAGCGAAGACGTGTGTAACTGTGAAGAAGATTTGTTAGTAGAAGCGTACTTCTGCGACAATTGTGGAACAATCGGTTCTGAAGAAGATATAGACAGACACTCTGGTCTTTGTGAAGGCTGTGAGGAGAGGCTATAGTTGAATGAGGTCTAAGGCAGTTAGCTTTATACCCTTCTATCCTATAAACTTAAAGTAAGACTGCCATGGTGTAAGTTAGCGATAAGCATAATAAACTTCATTCAACTATAGGGGTATAGCCAAATTGGTTAAGGCAGCGGTCTTTGAACTCGCGATTACTGGTTCGAGTCCAGTTACCCCTTCCAATTTTTAAGGAACATTTATGAGTTGGTTAATATTGTTAGCTTTAGTGCTAATATTTCCAAAAGTATTTATAGGTATATTTGCGTTTTTTGTAGGTATACTTTGGGTAGTAGTTCTAGGTATTACATACTTAATAGTAAGTATTCTAGAATCTATAGCTAATTTAATTAGATAGCGAGATACAATCAGATGGTTAGATGGTCAGGCTCATAACCTGTACGGACGGGGGTTCGAGTCCCTCTCTCGCAACCACTTTTAAAGACTGCTAACAGCAACTTTTAAAATTTCAATGGGTGAAAATAAAAAAGCAGTCTGTTTTAATTTAAAGCTCCGGTAACATAGCTGGCTAATGTACCTGACTCATAATCGGGAAAGTGACGGGTTCGAGTCCCTCCTGGAGCACCATTTTTAAATAGTAGTTACAGCAAACAAAATCTAATGTATAGGTACTGTAAAAGTACGGCGGTGTATTGGTCTCACCGTTAAAGTGTTATTAGACTGGACAGTTAAAAGTCCTTAAAAATCAAACTACTCTGTACTTTTTTGATAAACTAGGTGTCCGCAACGCAGTAGTATGTGAGGTGGTAGCCGAAACAGCTAGAGATAGGAGTCCTACCTCCTAAACAGCACGAGAGTTCATAGCTATAGTCCAACTACTCGGTTGGCTTCCACTCGGTTGTGGTTGTAGTGTAAAACGCTTGTTTATCTCTTAGTGCTTTATTTAGAGTATTAAGAGATAAACGCCTCTATCGTATAACTGGCTATTACGGTGATTTTGTAATTCACTTATCGGGGTTCAAGTCCTCGTGGAGGCACCAATTTAATGGAGAGTAAATAATGAGAAAGTTTCCCAAAAGAAATAAGGTTAAAATATCAAAAGCCTTTAAATCAGAAAGAAAGTGGCATAAACGGTTTGGGCATATCGCTCAAAAATTAACGTTAATGAGAACCCGACCTTACATTTGTCATTATGAAAACAAAAAGGTCTCTTCCTTTACTTTCATTACGGATTAGAAATGAATACAATATCAACAGGTATTGACCCACTTACTGAACTCATTAACGAGGTCAGAGAGCTAAGGCAGCGTATAGAAGAGTTAGAAAAAGAACATAAAGATGTTGTTGTCAAGAAACAATCTAAAGAATTTGGAGAGTAAACCAGTTAGGTACTGGGGCGGCCTGCTAAGCTAGTCGAGCCTTAAATGTGGCTTGGGGATCGAGACCTCTTCTCTCCGCCAAATTATTTGCGTCTTTAGTGTTAATGGTAGCACGTTTGGTTTCCACCCAAAAAGCGCGGGTTCAAATCCTGTAAGACGCTCCAAATTAAAAGGTTTAATTAATGAACTTTATTTACCCAGACGTAGTAGGGTACTTTCTAAAAGAGTCTTTCAATGTAATGAAAGAAGAAAGTACCTCAGGCTGCGAAATGAAAGTAGGTACTGTTAAAGATGAAAACGGTAAAGAGTACTCTGTAACGTTTACTCTAGACCCCGTAGAAGAAACAGCATTTGAGATTAGCTGCTGCGAATCTTTTGTACCTATGATTGAACCAGAAGAGTAGAGGCTGGCCTCTACTCAAAGAGTATTTTCGGGATGGAAACTAGGCATATGTAGTTTAGCTCTAGACCGGTAAGAGAGAACGCTTAGTGCCATTCGCGAAAATACTTTTAAAGGATAGTATCAATAAGGACGCAGTGGTGTGTCAGCTGGCTGTAACCCAGTACCCTCAGGGCACGAGGTTCGACTCCTCTACTATCCACCATTTAGTGTCTTCATCTTATCAGGGGTTCGATGGACAATAACAGGGCTAGCGATTAGTGGGCTAGTGGCAGCTGTGCAACTCAGTGAACTCGATATATTTTATATGTGCGCTATGGAAACTTACCTATAAACATAATATCTTACACCAACTTAGGCCGAGTAAGAGTAACTACTACATTAGGAACTGATCGACCTATTTGGGGGTAGTCAGAGACAACAATAGTGCATATTTAAAATCTATCTAATGCAGGGGTGAAGGGAATTGGAATACCTCTCTGATTTAGAATCAGAGGTTTGCGGGTTCGACCCCCGCTCCCTGTACCATTTTAAAGGAAAATAATATGAAACCTTTAGGCAGAGTAAATAGGCTGGAGTTTATAGACGAAACTGGTAGAGTGCTAGTCAGGTATATAAACACAGAAACTGACGAGTTTAGAGTGTCTATTCAGGATAATGGAAAAACAGTAAAAATATTTCAAGAGCGGCGGTACGCAAATTGGAATCGCGAACAGACTTAAAATCTGTTGATTGTGGGTTCGACCCCCACTCGCCGTACCAAATTACTTGCTAATCTGCTTAATTTAACGTATAATACTTGTATTGAATTGGGAGATTGCTTTGAAAAACAAACTTAAATTTAAAGTAACTGATACTGTAAGAAGTAACTTTAGAGCTAGATGGACAGGTAAAATTATATTTTTGTCTTCTAGGCCAACTGGTTCGCTAGACTTGGCAACTGTTCTAGTCTTCTTAGATAGAAATGGTAGACCTTTAAGAAAACCTATCACTAAAGTTATTGATACAGGTTGGTTAGAAAAAGTAGAGAATATCAATGGTTAATCTAGACGAACTAAATAAAGAGTTAGACGAAAAAATAGAGCGTCTAGAAGCAGAAATAGCTTTTGCAGCTAAAGATTTATCTCAAGCTAAAGAAGTTAGAAACTGTTGCCACGAATGGCAATCAACTCCACACTGGGCTAATTCAATGGTCACAGTAGTTACCTGCAAAAGATGTGGGTATGAAGAGGAACAACTATGATAGAATACGGAGCAGGTGGTATCTGCCTAGAAGAAACGTTTATTACTGGAGAAGAGCTGTGGGACTAATTAATGATGATAGCACAGAGCTTGTAGTTATGGGGGACGAAACATGGGTGTAGGTGTATGTGACAGTCCAATAGCAATTAGGGTAGGGCCTCGACTGTACATGGTTTACTCTACTCATACAATATAACAGAGAGTAGCGCAGTCAGGTAGCGCACTCCCCTTGGGAGGGAGGGGTCGGGAGTTCGAATCTCCCCTCTTTGACCATTTAGGTTGAACACCTTTAAAGTATAACTTTATAAAGTTCGCTTTGAGCCTAGTCAGAGCTTTAACTACTAGGCTAATTTAACATGCAGCCTCGACACTAGCGGCAAATCTCATATTTAGTTTTTCAAGTAAACGCAACGGCTAGATAACGAGGCTGCATCTTAAATTAAAATAAGGGTGAGCATATGGTATGCAGCAAGATTCCAAACCTTCGCATAGAGACGGGTTCGATTCCCTCCACCCTTGCCAATTTAGGAAAAACAATGTTCAATACAGATCATAGAAAAGGTATTATATTAGAAAACTTTGGCATCGGCTCAGTATTTGGGTTTCAGAAAAAATTTCTAGTAATAGAAGTAGCCAAGGATTCAGTGTCTATAGTAGATTTAAAAACCTTTACCCTAGTTACTGATTTAGTAAAAGTAAAAGATCCTATCCACCTTACAAAAGAAGTAAGTAAATTAGCAAACTTAGCAGGAGAATGCTGCACTTTCAATGAAAATAGCTTTTATCCTAGGGGTATAAAAACACGGTATTCGAATGACAGCAGAGCAAATAGTTCGTATAATCGCATCAGAGCCACCAGAGCTTTCAGCGGATAAAATTAGGGCACAACGAGACTTCTGGTTAAAGATATGTAAAGAGTATCTTGATAAACAGCCTAAGCCTCCTGAATTAGTAGACGCTTTCCTAGAAAGCTTTTAAAATCATTTGCTAAACAAGTTATTTTAACGTATAATACTTGTATTGAATAAATGAGGAATGCAAATGAACGAAGAACAAACCATCAAGTTATTCGTACAGCAAGTACTTCAAGTATTAGAAGTGGCCGAGCAAGAGTTTAACCTAGACCTAAGTCACGTGAACGTAATAGTAGCAGGGGCTCTAACCGTCCCCGCAAAAACTTCTTATGAGGGTGATGGTACAGTTCTGTTTAACCCAGAATTTATATTAAACCACTTTGACGCGATGGTGGAAAACGCAATCGCTCACGAAGTAGCCCACATTGTAATACACCACAGACCTGAGTACGGTAGTGGTCATGACTTAGGTTGGAAAAGCATAAAAGAACATTTGGAAAGTACCGCTGAGTTGGTCGGCAGCTAGTCTTGAAAACTAGAGGTGTCCGTGAAGAATGGGCAGGGGTTCGACTCCTCTACTTTCCGCCAAATTAAGGAATTCTATGAACTGTAAAAAGCATTAGACGAGTTTATTACTACGCAGACACTGTCGCCCGAAGAGCGACAAGTGGTGGTACAATTTGCAATGTATATGGAAAGTAAACGTCTGGAAGAAAAAATTAGACGTACAGTTGAACCCCCACCAATTTTTGAATTAAGAGAAATCTGTTAATGATAGAAGAACACGTAAACAAGTTTTTAGGTAGAAAAGTAAGAGATAAAGTTACCGGTACTACTGGTGTAGTAAGTAGCGTATCTTTTGACCTGTACGGATGCGTACAAGCAGTAATCACAGAAAGTATGGATAAGCAGCATTGGGCTGATATAACTCGCTTAGACATTCTAGAGGGTACTCCAGTTATGCAACTGCCTAACTTTGCTAAAGGTTATGTAGCTGAAGGGCGTAAAGGAGCAGCCCCAAAACCAATTTAAGGAGATGGAGCGGTAGGTGCTCAGTTTGCTCTCATAAGGCAAAACCGCCGTGTTCGACCCACGGTGTCTCCACCAATCAACTAAGGAATAAAATGAAACAATTAGCAATTCTTTTTTCAGCTGTATTTTTAACAGCAGCATGTACCCCACAGTCTAGTAACAACGGTGGTGGAGTATTACTAAACCCAGTGCGCGTCTACGAAGTAGACGGCTGGGGTTCTAATCCTGATATTTACGAATTTACTCCGGTAGGGCATCCAGAAAAATCGTGCCTTATACTTGTCTCTGGCGGAGACAAGGCATCAGGATTAACCTGTTTCGATAAATAGTGAGTTGGCAGAGCGGTAAATTGCGATGTCTTGGAAAGGCATTGTCCTAGCGGGCACGTGGGTTCGAATCCCACACTCACGACCAAATTTTTGCAAAAAGAAACCACCATCACTTCCGTTCTGCGAGTGAATCTTTTAAGGTGCAGTAGAAGGCTGTAGGTGGAGCAACGAGATATTTGTATGCTAGACTTAATGATAGACTTTGCTAGAAGAAGTGGAAGGTACTTCCAACTAAAACTAGACTTAGGGATGCCTGAGTATTACTTCTTAAATCCTGAACATATGTGCAGCTTGTATTCCGGCATTACTTACTATGACTCAGAATACAAGAAATTTGGTATGACTTCTTTTGATTACCACCCTGCATTTACCGCACTAAGGAAACATTTAGGAGCTACAGATAGAGTCAGGACATAATGCAGATACGGTTCTAGTACCGTTTTACCTAAACAACTATCTTATAGAGGTAGGTGAAAGGTTTCTAAGTCCTGGGACTATGAAGAACCATGAAGAATTAACTGAAAACTATAACAACGGGCAGATATTGCGATGAAATCATGTGGTAGTTGTAGGAACTTCATTAGAATAAAATCATTTACTGGTGGCGGAAGAGCAGGAATATGTAATAAGTTTGACTTCTGCGTCAAGTGTGACGATAAGTTAAAATGTTCTTCCTACAAAAGTAAAAAATATCGACGGACTAGTGGCTGAACGGATATAGGCACTGGATTGCAAATCCAGCTAATAGGGGTTCGAATCCCCTCTAGTCTTCCAATTTTAAAGAGAGGAAATATGTGGCAAGATGACGTTCTAAAATTGATTAATGACTGGCTTCACAAATCCAAACTAATAGATTCAAGGTACTGGTCATGTCCTACATTGGATAATCCTATGTTAAAGCAAGGACTAACTGGTTACAATAATTTCCGAGGATACTACAACCCTCTAGTGTCTGCAAAGGAGTTTATGCATTACTCTTGGGGACTACCTAGAGTATCAGGCAAGTCTGTATTTATTAAAGAAATACTGGATAATATGAACCCTGATTCTGTTACGGTAACTAAACACGCAAAAACATACTTTGTAGAACTTAGAGGCTTAGGAAAGCTACTTATTTTAATCGACGAGTTCCCTCCAACATGGGAAATCCTAGAACATTATACAAGAGGAATGCCTAAAGACATTCTTATTGTAAAGATAGAAACACCAAAGCTGGCGTAGCTCAATTGGAAGAGCACTCCCCTACGAAGGGAAAGGTTGGGGGTTCGAGTCCCTCGGTCAGTGCCATTTTAAGGGAAACATGAACGAACTATTAAAAATTATAGCAAGTGTAAAGAGTTGTTAAATGAATTGTGAATGGTATACACCACCTTATATTATAGAAAAAGCTATACTTGTATTGGGAACTATTGATTTAGACCCTGCTAGTTGTGAATATGCAAACCGCACTGTCGGAGCTTCAAAAATTTATACTGCTGAAGATTCTGGGCTTGAAAAGCCCTGGATTGGGAGAGTCTGGTGTAACCCGCCTTACTCCGCAAAGCTTTTAAAGCACTTCACAGCGAAGTTCCTAGCCGAATATCAAAACGGTAACATGACAGAGGGGATTATGCTAACCAATGCCGGAACAGATACATTATGGTCTGTACCTCTGCGCTCTGGACTACAAGCCTACACAACTGGAAGACTTAGCTTTATGCTACCCGACGGGACTTACAAAGGTAAAGGCTCTAGGGGTTCATGTTTTACTTACTTCGGGAACAACAAAGAGAAGTTTATAGAAACGTTCTCAGACATTTGTTGGTTTCCAAACCTTTGACGACTTGGAAATTCGCTACCGAGGTGTCAATAACCCCTGTGTAAAAGCAGGGGTTTCTTTTTATTTAAAGGATGCAAAATGAAAACAACGGTTATACTAGCTATAATAGCATACTGTGCTGGAGCATTATCAGGTATAGGTATTGCATACAATGAAGATATTGAAGCCGAAAAAGTTTTAGCAAACTTAGAAAAGTACTCTCAATACTGTGAGATTAACAATATGGGCAAACTTAAAAGTTTTAATATTGACAGTTTTACGTGTAGTGGTTATAAAATAACAATACCGTCGAATTTAGCACTAGGGCGCGACTAAATGATTTCAGCAGTAAAAATGTGTAAAAGACCAAGCCCCTATAGATTAAATATATCTACTACAATTATACCTAGAGTACTGTATTACAAAAAGAGTATAATTTATAGGTTTTACTTTAATTGGTTCGGTACTTGGTACGATATTCAAATTAATTATTAAATCATTTGCAAAACAACCCATTTCAACGTATAATATATACATATTAAGAAATGAGGAAAACGATTTGGACAACTTTATTGATGAATTGATGGAAGACCTAAACGGGTCTATAGCTATGGATTCAGTAGTTCTTAACCGAATTAATTTAACAGCTAAAAAGTATGATAATCCTGAATTTGATACTTACTCTGATGCTTTAGAACTTATAGAAAAGCACGGCGGAGAGTGTGCTGAGTGTCCTGAATGCGGTTGGATATCAGAGGGTAACTTCTATGAGCACCCAGATCACGATGGTGTATGTTCAGATTGTGAAGTAGCGGAGGAATACTAATGTTTGTTCAGCTAGAAGTGATTATACGAAAAACCGTACAGGTGGAAGTAAACGAAGAAACATGCGAGAACCCTGTACAGCAAGCTATTGCTTTAGTAGGTAATGATGCATTTGATCCTACCTACGATGATTTACGAGTACTTTTTGTAGAAAAAAGTCCGAGCAAGTTCGAAGACGTGGAAGAGATTTATTTCTGAGGTAATACGTTAGCCTTATAAAACGTAGAGTGATTGACCCCACTATAATAATCCGAGCCGAGCCGGTCAGGTCTATAATACTAAACTTAGGGAGTGCACTTCCTAGGGTATTCATGCAGAGATGGTGTAGTGGTAGCATAATACAGCAAACAAGGTATTCTGTTTGGAAGAATACTTGCAGCAACTATTTAGCTTTCTTCTCATAAAAGATTGGCGGAGGTTCGATTCCTTCTCTCTGCTCCAAATTATTAAATCATTTGCTAAACAAGTTAATTTAACGTATAATATACACATATTAAGAAATGAGGAAAGTGAATGAAAATTGTTGAAATATATTGTGTTGATTATTGTGGGTATACAGAAACTTACGAAGTACCCGACGATATTCCAGACTGCCACGTAGAAGACTGGGCAGAAGAGAAATTCCTAGAAGACTTTACTTCTCAGTTTGATTTGCTGGGGGTAGGTGACGGAGAGTACACAGATTCGGACAATTTAGATGAAGACGGTGAGCTAATCGACGACCAAGACGTAACAACAATATCAGCACGGTTAGTTTTATAAGATTGGGGCTTACTTGCAGTTTAAGCAAGCCCTCAGTACCCGACTAGAGGACGGGGTGTAATCCTCTAGGGCACGTCAAAGCCAAAAATGTCAGCCGCAGCTTCGGCTATATAATAAAGTTAGGGTGTAGTGCATTTGATCTCCTTTGTGTTTGTTAAATGGTAAAAGTGCTGGCTGTCCACCCCAGTCAGCCACTTTTTAAATAGATATTTGGTATGCGCTTATGCTGTGATGCGGGTATCCAAAAAAGCCACAGCTGCCTATAACGCAGTTCTTGACTTTCGTAGGTCAAGTAGTCTGGATAACTAGTGGACTCTCAGTAGCTGAAGCCTAACCGCGTGTGCCTCTCGCTACTTTAATAAGCGCAGACCAAATATTTATTAACGAGGAAGTAACATGAATACTAAAAGAGAACTAGCAGCCATTGCAGTGGCGGCTTACTTAGCTATCTCTGTATTAGGGGATACTCACAACCACATAATGGCAGCAATCACTTACTTCCTAGCAGCAGGGAATGTAGTTATGGTCGGAACGTATTTAGATAGAGCGGAAGTGCAATGGTAACAGAAACTCCTACTGACGATTACCGCTTTAGGGTAGAGTCTCGTATAGAGCGTTACGGATTTTTATGGTTGCGTAAAAGATTAGTACAATGTCTTGTACTTACTAGATCTGTGCATAGACGAGGGCAGGTTTACGATACAGGAGACCCTCAATACGCTAGTCACCACCCAATAGCTGAAGTGGATGAAATATACTACAGAGATGTTACACCAGAGGAATTTTTAAATGAGTACAACGTACTTTGCCAGCGACTTACATTTGGGACACAGACGGATTCTTGAGTTCGGTCGTGATTTCCCAGACTTAGAAACACACAACAAAACTATCATTGAGGCTATCAATGATACTGTTAAACCCACAGATAAGCTATACCTACTAGGAGACCTAGCATTCAATTCTGAGTTTTGGCGATTGTCAGCGTTGCATTGTGAGAACATTACAGTAGTACTAGGAAACCATGATTACCCTAGCAAAGTTCATTTAATACAAGAAGCACTTCCAAACGTGAAGCTAGCAGGATGCTTAGAGGAACGCTGGAAGGGGTTTGGTAATGTTATCATTACACATATGCCAATCCATCCTAGCCAGTTAGAGTATAGAGCAAAGCTAAATATTCACGGACACTTACACAGTCATGTACTACCAGACCCTCGATATGTAAACGTATCGATGGAACAATTAGAGGGCTGGAAGCCTATATCAAAAGAAAAAATCATTAGCCAAATAAGTAAAATTAACGTATAATACTTGTATTGAATGATTGAGGAGAACGTTAATGATCAAGTATTACTACAAAGTTGGAACTGGCTTTGCAGGCTGTGACGACGAAGGTATTTTAGAGGCAAAAGACGAAGAAGCGGCAATGGAGCTTGCTCGTCAATACTCAATCGATAACGCCGAAATGTACGGCATGTACCAAGATGAGGATGCTTTCGGAGACTTGGATACTATCGGCACTCCAATCTGCGAAGACGAGTATACCAAAGAAGAGCTAGAAGAGCTAGAAGTTGAAGGCTACGAAGACGCTACAGGTGAGCTGGTCTACGAAGTAGAAGTTTACAACGAAGAAGAGCATGGTTGGCTAACAGAATAGAATCTCCCGAGTGTAGCGGAACTACACCATCCCGCCCTAGATGTAGTAGAGTGGTACTGTTGGAATCCAGTATAAAATTCCAAGGTCTTGGGCACTTTCACTTTCACTTAAACGTGTCAAGTTTTGTTGCTTTTGTTATATAAAGTATCCCACTGCCGCAGGAACGCGGTCAGGCAGTCTCTGGGTCTGTATAAAATCGGTGTGAGAATCCGCCAGAGACACTCCATATAATTGAGTGGTTATATGGAGTGTAGTAATTAGGGATTGATCCTCCCATGAACGAGACTAGCTATCTCTTTCGTACTCTCACTCCTAAATAGGGCTAGGTAAGGGGTTCGACTCCCCTTCGTCAGACTGTGTCTGCCGAGATTGAGGAATATCTATCGAACCCGAAACCTCTTTCCCGTATCTGTACATTAGGCTGGTAAGACAGCCGTAAACCAAATCATAGAGAAAGCTTAGTACACTTCCTCGGTACGGTGTTTAGAGTTATTTAGTGTGGCTGTGACAGATTTGGAAATGTCCTAGATTGTGATTCTAGATTATGCGGGTTCGAACCCCGTCAGTCACCCCAAATAACTTTAAAAGGTAATAAAATGAAAGAAATACTAAGTGTAGCTGGTCTAGTAACAATTGTAGGTTTAGCTGGTTTTTTGACAGAAGATAAACAGTACGAAGTAGCCTCTTGCACCGCAGAATATTCCAAGTTTTGGGTAGCAGAGTACTCTGACTCAGGGATTGATTTTGATGGTAATCCTTGGTCAGAGTATTGGGAAGAGGTAGCCTCTGATACAAATACTGTAATAACTGTTAACGGTAGTTTGTACCACCCTAGAAACCCTAATTTTGTTTATTATATGAGCGAGTACGGCTACTTTATCCCTAAAGATCCGCCACAGCGTTATAACTACAACTTTGATACTGGTTATGAGTTTGACGGTTTCAAAGTAAAAACTAATACTCAGTTTAAATCTTACCTTGTTAGTGAGGAAGATAGCACGGAAATCTCTTTTCGGCATTCTGATTACGAAAAATGCGTAGAGTCTTTAGATACGGTAGTAACTGTCGGAACTTGGTACGGCTACGCACACCGTTTTAAATTTAAAAAATAGTTGCAAAACAACATATTTCAACGTATAATGAGGAAAACAATATGGCTTGGAATTTAAACGGTCTTATACACCCCGATATGATGATTCACGTTGAAAAAGTTGCTCAAGATAAAGACTTTTATCACATTATAACAAAGAACAAACGAAGAGTCTCCATTCCTAGAGTGTCATTTGAAACTAATGACCCCGTTATGTTACAGAGACTTTTCACTCAGGTTAACAAATCTATATACATTCAATCACTGCACAATGTTGTGCTACTAAGGGAAAATTAATGAAAGTAAGTAAAGAAAATCAAATTATCGGTGCGGTATCACTCATTGTAATAATCCTTACGTGGATAGCGTATGGATTTAACGCGGCACTAGCCCTGTTTATTTCTACTAACGTAGCAGTAGCAATAAAAGATTACTTTACCGGTGGTGATATGGAGTTTAGAATCCGTGCCTATCGGTATAGAGAGAAAACTTTTAAAGGCTTCCTAGGTTTTGTAGCAGTAATCTTCTGCATAATCTGGGCAGTATCAAACATTTACTTAGCATTGTTTTATTTGCTAATCCCAATTTCCGAGCATATTACAGCATTAAAAGGAATCAAAAATGAACAAACTATTTAACGCAATGACTTATTCTGACGCCCTAACAGAAAATGGGGCAGTAACAAACTCTACATCAGGTTCATTTCTAGTAGATTTATTCGGTCGTGCAGGTTCTAGCCGTGGAACTAACCTAGTAGGTGAATTCTTACAGGCTTTTAAAGAAAACCCAGACTTAGCTATTCGCTTAGCTCTATATACACGTGACCCTCGTGGTGGTTACGGTGAACGTAAACACTTCCGCCAATGGATTGGATATATTCTTAAGAAAGTTGACCTAGAAACAGGTAAAGCTATTGTATCTAAAATCCCTGAGATTGGTCGCTTCGACGACCTAATCCCAGTAATTGAACTTGGTGGAGACATTAAGGCACACGCTATCACCGTATGGCTACGCGCTATTGCGGTTGAGAAAAATGCTCTAGCAGCTAAGTGGATGCCTCGTAAAGGTACAATCTTCGAAGAAGTGCGCCGTTTCCTTGGCGTTCCGCCAAAAGTTTTGCGCAAGCTCTTAGTTGAAACTACTAACGTAGTTGAAACACAGATGTGTAATCGTGAGTGGGATCAAATTGAGTACAGTAAGTTGCCTTCCCGTGCTCAGTTACTTTACCGCAAAGCGTTTGCTCGCAATGACGGTGAAAGATACGAAGAGTATCTATCCGCCCTTGAAAAGGGCGAGGCTAAGGTTAACTCTAGCGTGCTATATCCTTATGAGATTGTAGCAAATAGCTCAGGGCAGCTTCGAGAAGCTCAATGGAAAGGTTTGCCAGATTACGTTGGCGAAGGCAGCTTTTTGCCTATGATAGACGTTTCAGGATCTATGTACCAGCAAGCCGGTAACACTAGGTTTACTACTATGGATGTAGCAATGTCTCTTGGTATTTACCTAGCCGAGCGAAACAAAGGAGTGTTCAAAGACCAATTCTTAACGTTCTCTGAACGTCCTAGTATGCAAGAACTTTGTGGAGATACTTTAGAAACTCGCCTTCGTAACCTAAGTAGAGCGCACTGGGGCATGAATACGGATATTAATCGCGCTATGCAAACTATTCTGGATAGAGCCGTTGCTAACGGACTGACTGATGAAGACTTGCCAGATGCGTTAATCGTACTGTCTGATATGGAATTCGACCGTTGCGGTTCAAGCCCTGTATCTGAGAAAACTATTAGAGACTTTGAAGCCGCTGGTTTCACTGCTCCTAAGTTAGTATTTTGGAACATCGCTAGCCGTCGTGGTAACGTTCCAGTTAGAGCTGGACAAGACGGTACTGTTTTAGTATCCGGATTCTCAGCTGCGGTTATGAAGACAGTGTTGACTGGAGAAGTGGTAACACCTCTAGACATGGTCAAATCCGCACTGTACGTACCTAAGTACAACTACCTATAAAAGGAGGCTTCGGCCTCCTTTTTTGTATCTGTATAAAAATTCTTCTGTTGACTTCAAGTTATATTTTGATATAATGTAGTCCTAGGAGGAATTTTTATGTATTTATTAAATTTAACAGGCCTCCAACCCTATGTCTAAAATAGCTAAATACTTAGACATGTTTAGGATATTTCCTAGAATAGTACTTGTAGCATACACAGTAGGTCTTATAATGTCTGTGAATTGGTACATTTCGTATAAGGAAGTTCCTGAAGTAAAATGTGACGCAGCAGTAATGCAGGTGGTACTTAATAAAGGGGAAAGTATCAAAACCGCAGAGCTACTAGCTTGCAGACAGGTGGGCGTAATCGGAAGGCCCGTAGGTTATACAGCCCTAATCACGACGATGTTCGGCGCAGGGGCTGTATTTTTTGGCTTCTACACCAATTCTGGGTGGAAATGGAAAGTAGAAGCAGACAAAGATCAGGAGTAAGTATGTTTCTAGAATCAGTATTAGTAATTGCAGGTATTGCTGCAATTCTATATTTTATTAAAAAACGTAGCGCATCTAAAAAAGGCAGTGGTTCATCAGGGTCACCGAATGTACCGCCAGCTACAAAGCCACAATAAGTTAACAATTTCCCCTAGCGGCAACTACAATTATAAGGTAGTGCAGGATTACGTGTTTGATAGTCCCATTCTAGGACAAACCTTTACTATTCCAGAAGGGTTTATAACAGACGGAGCTTCTATCCCTAGAGTATTCTGGGGTGTGTTTGGTGGGCCATTCTGCCCAAAAAACTTAGAAGCCTCTGTGCAGCACGATTTTCTTATACGTATGGGAGTGGACGGGTCTCAAAGAGACCTGCAATTTTATTCTACCCTAGTCGATAATAACACTGATAAGTGGAAAGCACGCTTAATGTACATAGGAGTGGTTGTCTGGAGGAAAGTGAAAACTTTCTTGACATGAAAGAGGTTTTATTATATTATGTCATTCAGAACACAAATTATAATAGCTCTTATGCTTTTATTAGCGGTAGGGGGATTTCTTTTTTATAAAGAGATTCAAGGACACGCCGTAACAAAGCAACAGTTAGTAACTAAACAAGCAAGTGTTGATAGGCTAGAGAAGTCTATCAAGGACGTACAAGCTCTGCAAGTATTAACAGAGTCAACTGTGCTAGAACTAACTAAAGAGACAAATTCCAACAAGCGAAAGCTATCAGAACTATCAGGTAGGGAAAGTGTTGTGGCGGCAAAGCCTGGTCTCGTAGAAATAAAGCTAAATAAAGCCTTCAACGAGACCCAGCGCGAATTAGGTTGTATTACAGGAGATACTAACTTATGTCAGCAACAATAGAAAACTTTCTAAGCACAGTCTTTTCGTACTTCCTAGACTACATAGGGGACATTACTGATGCTGTGCTAGATATTACCTTAGTCGCAGTTACTGCTTTAACTCTAACTGGTTGTACCATTTCAACCCCTGAACAAGTAGAAACTGCGGTATACCATCCCGCTTGGCCAGCACCGTATGAAACGTGCGACGTAGAGTGGAAAATAATGGTAGTTGATAAAGAGCCCTTTGTGGCTCTTTCTTTTGAAGATAATTTAAAAATGGCGGCCTGTACTGAGGACTTAATTCGTTATTTGAAAGAAATGAATATTAAGTTCTGTACCTACAGACCAAAGGAGGACTCAAGGTGTGCTAAAATTCTTACGCAGAAAGAAAAAACCACCTAAGTACATATCTTCGGAAATAAGACTTTCAGAGCAGATAGATGTACAGGGCACTGCCCTGTACCCTGCGTATGTTAATGATATTAAAGATCATCACTACGCATTATTCACTAAAGAAGAACTTTCTAGTGCATTGCACCGAGGTTCTAGTCATAAAGAAGAGTCTATACCAAAGACAGAGTACTGGGTAACTAAACTTATAAAACTAGTACTTATATAACAAGGATAATATGTCTTACCATACACCATCACTATCTAAATTCGCAGTATCAATTGGAAACGAGGGTACTTCTAACACAGTATACCATTACAACTTAATGGGAAGTATAGGCGACGCTTCTGACTATACAGATTTACTAAACACGTTAAGGTGTGCAAGTGAAGCAGACGAAATACATATCCATATTAACAGTCCAGGCGGTCAAGTATACACCGCAGTACAGATAGTTAACGCTATAGAAAACTGTAAAGGAACTGTAATAGGTATTATAGAATCTGCATGCGATTCCGCAGCTACTATAGTATTCCTAGCTTGCGATGGATGGTGTATAGAAGATAACACGTTAAGTTTGTTCCACCAATACTCAGCGGGATTCTATGGAGAAGGGCATAAGGTCAAATCTCAGATAGAAGCTACAGATAAGTGGATAGCACAATTAAACAGACACTATTACTCAGATTTTTTAACAGAAGACGAGCTAGAGCTTATGTTTAATGGTAAAGACTACTGGTTTAACTCTGATGAAATGCGTGAGCGTATTGAGAGACTAGTAAAGGCAAAAACTGAAAAAGTACAGGCATTTGAAAAGGCTAAACAGCAAGAAACTATAGAGAATGCTAAGAAAATAATCAAAAACTTGGAGAATACCGATGATTCGGGAGACAATTCATAAATTAAAAGAAGCCCCTAGTAACAGTAGATTATATCTAGGAGCGGACAGCGTTAGATTCGTAGACACTAAAGGTATCGCCTGGGCTAAGATAACTGTTGTTGCAGTTATCCACCTAGCAGGCAGCAAAGGCTGCCAAGTGGTAGGGGAAACTACCAGAGAGCGCGTTTACGATAAAAACCTAGGAAAACCACAACATAGAATGATGACTGAGGTGCAAGCCTTAGCAAACATCTATCTAGAACTGGAAAATGCTCTGGTAGAGGAAGGAATTGATTGCCCTATCGAAGTGCATTTAGACATTGCGTCTGAAGAGCAGTACGGTTCAAATTGTGCGGCGAAGGCCGCTGCTGGGTATATTCTTGGTGTTTGTGGGGTGTCTCCTATTCTAAAGCCAGAGGCATGGGCTGCTTCAACTGCGGCTGACTTATTTCCTAAGAAATTACACAATAAAACTAAAAAAACTGCTTGCTAAAACAGCCAAATTTACGTATAATATACACATAAATTAATGAAACGACCAAAAGGAAAATTTTGATGTGAATAATTCCGTAAATACTTTCAATAAAGCATGTGCTAGTATTCGTGTTAAATACCAATACAATCTAGATAAAAGCCTAGGACAAAATATGTTAGCTTTGTCTGAATCTGAAGGGTACTACGAGCGTAGAGGAAAAAGCCGTTGGGCAAAGCGCGCTTCGACTTGGGCTAACTCAAAAGACTGCGTATTTTTAGTTATGGAAGTTGACGAGTTCGGTACTTGTTCTAAAGTAGAACAGGTAGTCGATACTAAGTACAAACAAGATATAGTACACCAAATAGAAGATTTTCTTATCTGGTACGAAAGTACTGGAACTAGAGAAACAGCAGAGTATATTATTCTACCTTACTGGGCTAGTCACGGTGAAATAGACTTAAAAGAACTCGACAAAATACCAGTGCCTATGGCAAAAGCAGCACAAGCAGCAGCGGTTAAAGTAGTAATCAAACAAGATAAACAGCAACAACAGGAATCAAATAAAATGAAAAGCCTTTTCGATAAAGTAGTAAACACAAACAAAGACGCAGCAGTTATGGCGGCTCAACTTACAGCCGGTAAAACAGCTAACGATTTCATCCAGAGTAAAATGTATGCGTCATTGCCTTGGTACGCTCGCCTTTTCGCTAAGAAAAAAGATGCGAAAAATAACGGCCTAGCTAAACTAGCGGTAGCTAACGCAGCAGTAGGTCTAGCGCAACACTTCGGTAAAGACGACCCACGTCTACGATACATTTCAGAAGCTATGCTTCAAGACGCGATGGTAGCTATTACACGTGACTCTGATATGGTTGAGAAATTCATTTCAGAAATCACAGCAGCCGTTGCGATTCCAAATGAAATCATGGACAAATTCCAAAAAGAGCGAGAAACAATTTAAAGCTCAGTCACGAAACTCAGGGTAAGCTTCACTCCAGAAAGCTAACCATAAGGAGGTAACGTGACAAAACGATTGTGGATAAAGGTCGCTAAGATATTGGCTATGGTAGTAGGGGTGGTAGTTTTACTACTACTTGGGGTAAGCCCAGAATCTTTACTATTCGCAATCAAATTAATAACAGGTCTATGAAACTAAGTAAAAACTTTACTTTAGCTGAAATGTTTAAATCGGCAACTGCTGACAGGCTAGGTATTGATAATACCACAGATAACCACGTTATCATATCAAATTTAAAATCCTTGGTAGATAACGTGTGGCAGCCTGTTAGAGACCAGTTCGGGCCGGTGGTAATAAATTCAGCTTACAGAAGCCTAGAACTTAATAGAGCGCTTAAATCGGAAGATACTAGCCAACATATTTTAGGTCAGGCCATTGATGGCGAGGCTCTTAGAGCAGGTAACTATGAAGTTGCTGCTTGGATAAGAGATAATCTCGAATTTGATCAGTTAATCCTAGAATTCTATGATCCTGCTAAAGGAGCAAGGTCTGGATGGGTTCACTGTTCGTATATCGAGGGCAACAACAGAAACGAAGTATTAACCATTAATAGTAATGGTATATTTACGGGTCTGTTAAATTGATTAAAAGCCGAGCGTTTTGCGCTCGGCTCTTTTTGTATCAGGAGTACGTATGAGTAAAACAATTACACTACCTCTAGATGAATACGAAGCGCTAGAAACCAATGCTAAGAAATTCTTGCAGATTAAAAATATAGAAGCAGAAATCAAAAAGCTAGAAGTTGCTCAAGTATCTACTATTAAGAAGTTAAAGGTTGAAAGAGACAGTCTTTATACTGAAATCTCTTGCCTAGATAACGAAGCTACAAAACTTCGAGAGCACCTAAAGTCAGAGCAGGCTAATATGCCAATAGTGCTAGAAGACCATCACAGATATAACTTTATGCGAGTACAGAGTTTAGTACCTTTTAATATAATAAAACCCTACTATGAAAACGAGGCAGGGTTTATACGTTTTGTAGAAGAGGTGGAATCTAATGCTAATAGGTCTAAGCACAATATAATGTCCTTTATTTTACTATGCATTTTTTCATTCTTTGCAGGAGCTTTATTACTTTGATAGAAACTTGGGGAAAGAATCGCAGAGCCTTGCAGAACAAGGCTAGTAAGCAAGAAATTTTAACTGCAATCGCGACCAAATTCGGAGCAAAGACCCTTGACATTGGCACTATTCCAAACTCAGAATTGAAAAAATTATTAAATCCTCAAACTAAACAAGCAGTTAGCTCCGTTACCAGTCGCTTTAAAAAAGACTATGTAAAACAACTCGAAAAAGCCTATCCCACAGTGAAAGGTTTTGAGAAAGCCCCGATTTCGGGATTAAGAGATTTATTAAATTGCTTAACATCATACTACGAGACGCCGCAGTAGCATTATACAGCTTAATACTGTACGCTATTACAGTGGCTATTTACGCTACATCTGTTGTAGTGTTATCAAAATTCATCGGCGTGCTTTACGCCCTAATAACAGTAACAGCAGCCACAGTAGCATTTATTGTTATCTTTAAAGAAACCCTATTTGAAAGTGTTACCGACGAAGGACAAAAAGAACATGACTAAACAAGAAGTAGCGCATACTATGGTAATCCTATTGAGCCTAGATCGAGTTATGATTAAGGACTTAATGAAACTAGACGAGAGTACGCTTAATAAAATGTACTCTGGTTACTTACAAAACGCTAAAAACTATAACCACATCGAAGATAAGGTTAGGGAACAAGAACGTGAAATCCGTCAACTTAAACACGCATTACAATCAGAACCTGCCACCCGTTGATATAAAGCTAGAGGTATGGCACAACGATGCCTGGACGGTGGCAACACGAAAAGTATGGGCTTCGTCCAGAAGTGGAAACATTGAATTCAGGGACAGTAAAGACGAAGTGTTCTTTATCCCAAGTAATAAAATTAAATGGAGATATCCTTAATGTTTTTTAAGAAAACTAGAACTAAACGACTAATCAAAAACCGCTACACTAAGTCACGTAGACGCCAAAGCACTAATAAACAGCTAGAAGTTTGGGATTCTTCGCTACTTGAATGGGTGTTCTTAGCAAGTATTCTAGACGAGTTCCCAGACCCTTATTTTGCTAAAGAATATTTTGAATTGAGGGCTAGTACAGTAATGGACACATTCGCAAATGTAGAACCAGAAGCGCCAGTGATACGTAACCAGTCAGAAAATATATCTGACGAGTGGCTAGAACGTGAACCTATTAGAGAACCTACTGCAGTGTGTGGATTTGAGAGCGATACACTTATACGTTTTCGTGCAAATAGTGGATATTCTTCTAGCACTGACACCTTTAGCACTGACACCTCTAGCAATGATACTGGATACTCTTCTAGCGATTCGTCCAGTGCTAGCTGTGGAGGTTTTGATTAATGTCCTTAGATATTTTCCAGCATTTAAAAGAAGAGTTTCAAAACAAGGACGGGACATTTACTCCCGCCTTTGTTGAAGAGTACATAGTAGAGAACGATATAGACTACAGATACGTAGCTAAAAAGTTCAATACTAGAATCACTAAATCAGAAGCACTTAGAGCGTGCCAACAGCAATTCGAAACAATTTCATTTCGCCCTAGTAGAGAGTACGAGAATGAGGTGAGTTTTAAAGACTTCCAGGCTCACTACGAATTTGGAAAGTACCCTAACACTAGAGGCTGGATTACTTACTTTGAGAAAGCCATTGGTGAAGTACTGACTAGGGAAAAACTTTATGAGTACATTAGAAAACTTAGCTAACGAGATAGAAAGTCGCAATCTTGCTATTAAAGAAATAGAGGCTATGTTAGAAGAAATTACCTTAACTAGGCAAAACATAGACCTTGCTAGGTACTCCGTAGAAATAATGAAGCGAGAAAGGCTAGAGTTAATAGCTAAAGCAGTTACGCTGCAAAATTTACACTTTTACCGAGAAATGAAAGAAGAAAACGACTTGCCAAAACGCTCTTAATTTCGTATAATATATACATAAATTAAGGAGAGCAAATGAATACGAATACATTTAGAGAAGTTAACTTTTTCCGTTGGTTATGTGAAGATGAGCAAGCAGACGACGTAAGCGAACTAGTAATGTTATGGAAAGAGGGAGCGTATGAACACCTTGTAACCGTGTGGGGAATGCCACGCTATTTAGCACCTAGAGAGGAGTAGTAAATGATTATAGTGAGTAATGCATTAGGTCACCAAGTACCTGTTGATTTTTGGAAGTTTCCCGCAGGTGAAGTAGGTGTTAGGGTTATACCTAAAAACCTACCAGACCAGCTAACAGTATCTGTAACTGAGGATTATAGCTCAGAAACTATTATGCAACTGCTAATGCTTAGCGATGCTTTAAGACGAGCTAATCATAACGTTACGCTGGTATTGTCAATACCATACTTGCCGTACTCTAGACAGGATAGATTATGCTCCGAAGGGGAATCTGGCGGGAAAGCGCTTATTATTAAGTTACTCAAAAACAGCTACAATAAAATAGTGACTTTCGATGTACATTCTGATACACACAGTGGTTACTACGACAACGTCCATCAAGATGTTGAAGAGTTAGTATCGCACCACAAAGCTACAGCGTTAGTATTCCCTGATAAAGGAGCTAAGGAAAAGTATTACAAGCTTCTACCTAATAAGTTAAAGTGCGAGCTTAAAATCTTATATGGCACTAAGGTTCGCAACGAGTTAGGAGAGATCACAGATTACAAAGTATCTGACGTTGATAAGCTTAGCAAAGATGATGTGGTACTGGTAGTAGACGACATTTGTGACGGTGGACGTACTTTCATTGAGTTAGCTAAAGTTCTACCAGAAGTTAAGAAAAAGATTCTTCATGTATCTCACGGTATCTTTTCAAAAGGCGTTGAAGTGTTAACAGAGCACTACGACGAAGTATTTGCAGAAAACAAGGTAAAATCGCATGTTTAAATTAAACCCTTTACTAATTACTGATGGTTATAAACTAGACCACAGAAGCCAGTACCCTGAAGATACAGAAGTTGTATATTCTAATGGTACTCCTCGCAGCGACAAAATTCTTCTTCAAACTTGGCCTAAGCACGACGGTAAATACGTTGCCGTAGGTATGGAAGCAACAGTTTTATACTTTATTAAAGAGTTGTTTGACGAAAATTTCTTTAATCAAGACCGAGACAATGTATGTCCTCAGTATAAAGAAGTTGTAGAAGATGCTCTAGGCCCAGGTGCTATTACCCTAGACCACGTATACGCGCTACATGACCTAGGCTACTTGCCTATTATTATCAAGGCATTGCCGGAAGGTACTGTTGCTAAAATTAAAGTGCCGTTCTTAACTATTAAGAACACATTGCCTGAGTTTTTCTGGGTTACTAACTACCTAGAGACTCTATTATCAGCGGTTACTTGGAAGCCTATTACTAATGCTACAATTGCACGTGAATTCCGTACTCTGGTAGACGAATATGCAGCTCGTACAGGTTGCTCTGATATTCCTACAGAGCTACAATGCCACGACTTCTCAATGCGTGGACTATCTTTTGTAGAAGATGCAGTATTTGGAGCAATGGGTCACATGGTGTACTTCAACGGCACAGATACATTGCCGGTGAAACAAGCGCTGAAATACTTCCATAATGCAGACCCAATGACAGGTGTTACAGTACCAGCTACAGAACACTCTGTAATGTGCATGGGTTCTAAAGATAAAGAAATAGATACGTTTGAGCGCTTGCTTAAACTATATCCTGCTGGTATTGTTAGTATCGTGTCAGACACTTGGGACTTCTGGAAAGTTCTTACTTCTTACACAGTTCTGCTTAAAGAACTTATCGAAAGCAGAAAAGACATTGTAGATGAAGACGGTAACGTACTAGTACCAGGACGTACAGTGTTCCGCCCTGATAGTGGAGACCCTGTTAAAATTCTTACAGGTTATATGCCTAGTGAGTACCGTGAATCTGGAGGTGTTTACTACTGCCGTAAAACTGGCAAAGAGCTAGCAGAGCACGAAATTAAAGGAGCAGTTGAAGTTCTGTATGATATCTTTGGTGGTGACGAAACAGAAGAAGGCTTCAAAATCCTTAATAGCTCAGTAGGTCTTATCTACGGTGATTCAATCACCTTGCACCGTTGTGAAGCTATTATGGCTCGACTAGCTGCTAAAGGATTTGCGTCATGTAACGTTGTATTCGGTATTGGTTCTTACACATACCAGTACAATACTAGAGACACTTTAGGGATTGCTTTCAAAGCTACAGCGGGTACTCGTGGCGGTGAGCATGTAGAACTGTTCAAAGACCCTAAAACTGATAATGGTACTAAGAAATCAGCTAAGGGCTACCTAAAAGTTATTGATGGTGAGCTGTACGACCAACAACCTAACGATGATGGTGGTGACTTAGAAGTTATCTTTAAGAATGGTAAAATGGTTCGCAAAACGTCGTGGAATGACGTGCGTATGAGGGCGATGCTATGATTGATTTTAAACTAGGCAACGCGGTTTCAGCGTTATTAGATGGAGAAGTTGAGTTTTTAATGCACTGCTGCAACTGTCGAAACACCTTTGGTTCTGGCATTGCTAAGGAAATCAGGGAAAGAATTCCTAGTGCATACGAAGCAGACACTAAACACTACAATGCTAACGATAAGATACTAGGAAGTATGTCTACAGACGGTAGAGTTTTAAACTTATACGGTCAAGACTACTTTGGTAGAAAATCTAGCTTAATGAACGATAACTTCGGTAGGCAGTTAAGTTACATGGCTCTAGTAGAGGCCATGTTAGAAGCTTCAAGGTACGCTCCAAAAGGCTCTACTATTGCTGTACCATATTTAATGGGTAGTGATAGAGCCGGTGGTAAGTGGGAAATAGTTCTTACTCTATTAGAGGAAATCTTTATTGACCACAAAGTTATAGTATATAAATTACATTAAGGAGGCTTCGGCCTCCTTTTTGTCGTTAAATCACTTGATAAACAGCTAATCTTAACGTATAATACTTGTATTGAATGATTGAGGAATAATAAATGAACAAAGAAAACCTTTTAAAACTAGCAAAATTTCTAGACGGCTTGCCAGAAGACTACGAGCACTTTGACATGAGTAAGTGGCTAGCTTCTGACACCAATGAACTGTGTCCCGATGAAATAGAAGATGTAGATATTAAAGCCTGTGGTTACGCCGCGTGTGCTATCGGTCATGCTCCTCAAGCTCTAGGACTAAGTATCGAAGAGACTAATATGATTCCTATGTGGGATATTTTCATAGAGAACTATTTTGGTATTGATTACCGGTCTCAAGAGTGGATGTTTGGCTACAAATGGAAAGATGTAGATAATACTCCAAAAGGAGCAGCGAAACGCATTAGATATTTCCTAGAAAACGGTGTACCTGACGAATACTATGAGTACGATGATCCTAAAAAAGAATTACTTAAAATTTATAAGGACTACTAATGACAATAGCAGAACTTCTAGTAATCCATACACCTTTAAGTGAAATGGCAGCGAAGGCTGCCGTGCTTAAAGAAAAAGAGATTACTATAAAGGGTAAATCCCATAACTTAATTTTCTCAGACCGTTCAGGAATAAAAATATCTTTTAACAGAGTAATTTCAGTACTAAACCCATTTGACATTTCAATACTGGAGAGCCGACATAATGAATAAACTAATTAAATTCCTAGAAGAAATGATAGAGGCTTCTGAGAAAGCAAAAATCCCTTTAAACATGAAGTTCTGGCACTGTGGTAGTGCTTGTTGCTTAATTGGCGATTTAGCGGTCTACAGAGACCCAGGCAGTGCGACCTTAAACACTGCTTGCATAGCAGCAGCAAACGAGCTAGAAAACTTATTTGAGGGTATATTTGGAGATTGCGGGGAGCATATAGCTGAGAGTATATATGGTTCTACGTTTATGGTTAGGCGTACAATGGCGTATGAATCCGATTTCTTCACATTTGAAGAAATGCAACATCCCCACTTAACCGAAGACCACAATAACAGAGCGATCGCTATCAACTTCATTAACCTTATTATCCTAAAATTAGGAAAACTATGATTAAAGTATTGCCCTTGACGTTTTACCTATACGATAAGAATCCTAGACTTAAAGAAACATTCGACCATGAATTGGAAACTTACCATATAGAGATTAAACCCGTATTTAACAGAACAGGGCTATACTACGATAGAAAAGACCGCATATGCTGGTTTGAGACAAACAGTAAAGCCTACTTATACGAACCAGAGAATTTCTTATACGAGTTTGAAGGTTACGAAGCCCTAGAGAAAGATATTAAAACGTACAGACTGCTTAAAAGCTTGTACGACTATAATCCAAAAGCTCTAACAAAAGACCAAATAACGCATGTTAAGCAATACGAGCAAGAACTAAGATACCGAGATTTGAATCGAAAAACATTGAGACGCATAGCTCAATTCAAAAATAAAATCGCTTGCAAAACAGCTAATTTTAACGTATAATACTTGTATTGAATAAATGAGGAATCGCAAATGAAAGTTTTGAATGCTGTAATTAAAGCTATGGAAGAAGTAGTCGATAATGATAAAGAGTTTAGTATGTGGGCTTTCTATGAACAGGAAGACCTACTTAGTAAGAGCACGACCATCCATAACTGTGAAACTGCTGCGTGCATCTGCGGCTATGCAGTACTAGACCTTGAAGTATCAGAGCTGGTTAAAAGTGCCGAACCTAGCGATGTATGGAATTACGTAGGATACGAAGTAGGATCAGATGTTGCAGATTCAATGTTTGGCAGTTGGTCAGATACTAGAAAATATGGTGCGGAAGAGAGCGGCGTTTTGGAATCTCTGTTAGAACACCCTCATTTAAACTCAGAATCTGATGCCGAGACAGCATTAGACTACCTTAAACAAGTAAGAGAATTATTAGCATGAAGAACTTTATTATCGAAGACACCGAAGAAAACCTAAAAGCACTTGAAACTATTTTTCCTAGACTCTATTACTTGATGATAGGTAAAGTGGACGAGGATGAAGTACTGATAGCTAGCGTGAAAGATGGGGGGCTAGTAGAATTAGAGTACTGGGAGCCCGGCACTGACTTTGCACTTTCAAAAGACGCTGAACCTGCTACATTAAAAGAACTATTGGGGAGGACTAATGCGCTTAACTAGAAAACAAGTAGTCGATGCAATCGAAGCAGTTATGGCACAGGGATGCCTGAGCGTTAATGAGCAGGAGAGATGTTACTACGAAAGCCCAGACGACCCAAATATCAACTGTGTAGTTGGTAAGCTTCTTACTCCAGAGCAGAGAAAGCTAGCAGATAATACTCCTAGTGATACAGCGGTAGAATCAGTACAGGAAGTACACGGTTTCTTTGACGAAGAAGACGTACTAATGTTAATGGCACTCCAGTCAGCGCACGACTTAGCTGTCGACCTTGACTATTTTGAAAAAGAAGCGAAGAACGTTGTAAGGAGATATTTTGGTGAAAGCACTAACTAAAGAAAGCGTTACTAAAGCGGTACAGGAAGTAATAGACCAAGGTCTCATTCTCAAAGATGCTTACATATCTAGTGACGGTAAATATCGCGATGTTATAGGTTATCTTCTAGAAGATAAAGAGCTACATGCCATTTTAAGTAACAAGGCTAATGGGCTTCGAATAGGGGTAATCGCGAAGAACCTAACGGGTACTGAGGCAGAAGGGATTCTATCAGCATTGCAATTTATTAATGACACCTCTATGAGTATGAGTGAATTTAAAGCTCGCTGCACACGAATTATTGAGGAATCTTATCCATGAAACCAGTAACTAAAGAAAATTTGTTAGAAGCTATTCAGAAAGTAGAAAAGCAGGGCAAGCTAACTCATTATGAGTATGAAGATGCTACAGGCTGCCGATGCGTTATTGGTCATTTAATGACTGAGGAAGAGTTAGTTAAGATAAAGGAAACTGGGTTCAATGACGCCTCTATTGGAGCATTACTCCTAGAGTCCGACTTTATCAATGTGTCTAAAAAAGATTCGCTTATCTTAGCAAAGCTGCAAAATCTAAATGACAACTTAAACCTTCCTTTGGAAGACTTTGTAGAACTAGCTAGAAACCGTGTGGAGGCTTGTTATGAAACCAGTAACTAAAGAAAATTTGTTAGAAGCTATTCAGAAAGTAGAAGACCAAAACAGGCTTATAAAACGAGCATACATAGGCAGCGGAGGCTGCCGCTGTGTTATTGGTCATTTGATGGATGATTACGAAATAGAGTATATTGTAAATACAAACCTACAAAATAGAACAGTAGACGCTCTAAGTTTAGATTTAACAACTAGAGAGTTAATAACTCTATCCGATTTGCAGGTACTAAATGACCATAGTCAGTCTGTGGAAGAATTTATGCAAAAAGCTAAAAGCTACGTGGAAAGACACTATGAACTTACAGAAAGCGCTTGAAAAAGTTAAAGAGCAAGGTCGCCTGGTAAAAGGTAAATACGTTGATTCAGACGGATACCGTTGCATCATAGGTCATATGCTTACCGAAGAGCAGCTTCAAAAAATAATAAAAATTAACCGAAACGATTCCAAAATTAATGTTATAAGCTACTTACTGGACTTTAAAATAACTGCATTAATGGTAACAGCCCAACGAATTAACGACCATGCTGAATCTATTGAAGACCTAGAAATAGTACTTAGAGAGGAATTATGTATTTAAGAGCATTATTAGTAGGCATCTGTATAGCCGTAAAAGGGAACAGAACAAACTTCAGTTCAGTTGTTGTTAAACAAGCCGTCATTAATCTAGGCGGGGCTCAATACGTGGAACATCAGGAAAACGTATGGTGGATTAAAGACTACTACAATATTCCGTGGTGGAAAACTATTATCCGTAGAGCTAAGCTACTGAATAGAGTGGGCGGACTAAAGCCTTTGAGAGAAGAAGTTGAAAGACTAATCGAGCTTGAAGAAAATAGCAATGTGCGATACACTCCACCATATCATTTGAGAAGCAACGATTACTTGTGCCGTCAAATAGCTGAGTATATATCCCCTCCAAGTATAGTAACTCCAAGTAGAGTAACTGATGTAAGTAACCTCGGCCAAATCCTCCATGAAATGGGGTGTCCTGGCATAGACCCTACCCAAGATTATTGGGTCAAAGCTGGCAGTCCAAATACAGAAGCAGGTAGAAAGGCTAGGAAAGAGATTATACAGTTTATTCTAAAACATTGGTATAGTCTTAGAATGATGCTTATAGCGAGGGCTAATACAAATGTTTAACGCATTAAGATATGGTATTTGTACTGAGTTCTTTGGAGTTAGCTGCCCTCTAGTCAGACAAGCTGTTGTAAACCTAGGAGCTGGCGACTACGTCGCCTACACCAGTGCTACTTGGTGGATTAAAGGTTACAAAGATATGTCTAAGCTAGAAGTAATGTACACTCGATGGAAGATACTAAGAAAAGTCGGAGGGTTAAAAGCTATTGAAGCAGAGATAAAAAAGATTAATAGAATTAGGATGTTAAATGCCGCTTGCAGAATCATACAAAGTTAAATTAAGGCAGTTCTGTAATAAGTACAAGAACCCTACAGAACAGCTTCTCTGGGAGACTAGAGATAATTTTAGAGACGACAAACAGTACGCCACTGTTAAAGAATGTTACGAAGCGTTCCTAGAACGCACAAATCCAGAAGATTTGAAAGACCCTAAGAGCTCTCCTAGTTATACTAGTTGGTCTTATATAGGGTATTGTAAAGAAGAGTTCGATGAATTCATATGAAGTAAAAATCAAGCAGTTCACTAACAAGTTCTCTAATAGAACTAGAGAGCAGCTTATAAATAACCTAAACACAGTTAGGAAGCAATTCAAAGCAGACGAAGGCAAAGTAAAAGAAAAATACCAGTTGTTCTTATCTAGAGTCGCACCATTAAATCTTCCATCCCCTCCAAGCTTCACCAGTTGGAAATATGTAGTTTACTACAAATTCAACTTCGAAGACCTGGACTACCTGAAGCACATTGGTGAGTAAAAACAAAATACTTTACATGGAGAATTTTTTCTGCTAAAATATATACATCTTCTAGAGAGTTATATGACTCTCTAATGATGTGAGCTTTGCTCTTCGAAGAATGAGCAAGTGCGAAAGTCCAGCTCGACGCCTAGGAGGTAAGCTGGTTAGGACTTTCGGTTACTTGGTTTTATCCGCCGAAGAGCAAAAGCGAAGTCCACGACTAAAGTTTATTGCCATAATTGTATCTATCGAAAAATCGTCCGTTTAAAAATTTAAGTGTAAAATAACTAGGAGGGATAGTTATTCTCTACTATATTTATAGCTATATCAGAGGACTCGTTTCGCTCCGTCCCACTTTATCCCCAATCTTCCCCGACCCTTCCCAACATACGGCCCTGGACTCGCCCCGCCCGCTGTCTTTCCAACTCTAGCCTAAATCCTATCCTAGACTCGTTATAGATTTCCCCTAGACTTATCCCAGACCTCTTACCATATCCTCGCCCACTATATGCCTTCGGCATTATTCCGGCGAGAGCCTTAGCAACCCTATCCCCTCGCCCACAGTTCCCCTAGGTTTCATACACTTATACCCCTAACCCTAGCACGGTTTTTAACACTTCTACCCCGAACCTCAGATACTCTTCCCCTAGGTTAATTATACTTACACCCCTAACCCGGCCGTTTACGGCCAAGATTGGGTTTGTGGCCTCGCAAGCAATTTTTTAGCTTTTTCGGAGGCGCAGGTCGTAAACGACCGTTAGGCGCGGCTAAAATTCCCCGACTCCGCCCCAATTCCCACCCCAGCTTACCTCGTTTCTTACTAAAAATCACTTGCAAACGGACTCAATTCCGCGTATAATACATGTTATAGATGGGAAAGGGCTCGCCGCGGAGCGGCGCGAGCAGGGACTAAGAAAGTCCCAACTTTTTGCGAGTGCGTTTATACATGAGAATCGAGCTGAGCGGCACTAGCAAAGCCAGCCAATAGTGCCCCGATACCACCCCTAGGATAATACTAACTGAATCCGCCCAATTGAATACTCTACCCTGATACACCTCTAGGTCATACATTACTACAGTCGCTCTGTCGCCTGCGAAGTAGGCTAGATACCCTAGGAGAGTTAATACAGTCCAAATTCCAACAATAACATCCATTAGGCACGGTCTCCTAGTTTTACAAGAGCAGACGCTAATTCTTCTATCGCATTAGCACTCGCCCCAGAGAGACCCGCTAGTTTACCAGACTTGACTCCTAGCATTGCCTCGACCGCAGAAATGTACTGAGTTTTATTAATGCGCCCTGTGGAAGCTTGCACCTTAACAGGCTTAACATACTCTCCTAGAGCCACCAGCTTAGAGATAGCAGAGCGTTCTGATACTCCAAGCGCCTTCGCCGCTTGCGCAGCGTCGTAGCCGTTAGTTTTGTAAGTCTTAACTAGTTGAGCTGATTTTTGTTCGTTCCACATATTCGTTCTTCCTCATTTATTCAATACAAGTATTATACGTTAAAAAACGTCTCGAATCAAGTGTTTTGTTAAATCATTTGCCCTCCTAGTCTATTTTTGGTATACTAGAGCCTATGAATATACTAAATTTAGAAAAAGGTATCTCACTATACGAGATAAGCAACGAATTTTATTTTGACTTGGAGGACATTGCAGGAAGACTAGGCTTGTCACAACCCAAAAGAACTATAGGTGACTTTATAACCCGTAGGCACGTTAATACAGAAAAATGGGAGAATCTCCCATCCGGTCGTAAATTATGTACTGAGTCCGATCTTTATAGGTTTTTAATGTACACTAACGCACCAAAAGCAATAGAATGGCAGGATTATATTTGCGACGTCGTCCTACCTCTAGTTCGAAAGACCGGAGTAAAAGCAATAAAAGAGCTTCACGCTATGCAGACTCTAGCAAAAAACAGACTATCACCAGATTTGTACTCTGAAATTGAGGCGCTGGTGGGCGAAGATACAGAGCAGTTTTTAATCGACAACCACGCCTACCGGGTCCTCGGCTACTTACCACCCTCCGAGGTGAAACCGGCCGAATGGTCTCTGGCAAAGTTCTGGGAGTTTGTAGAAGAGCAGGGCATAGATAACTTTGATACTCTGTACTGCCCCAAGTATCATAATTCTTACACTCAGGATGGTAAGTGGTATGCTTTTAAGGACGTGAAATTCCCCGTAGAGGAAGAAGTTATAGACTATAATATTGTGGATTTAAGTATAGAAATCGTATAAAATCAGTTGCTTTTGTACTCTTATTGTTATATAATATGCGTATAAGTTGAATTAACAGGAATAAGCATGACTAAGACAGATATAGCCAATCAGATTTGTACTCACTTAAATATTGTTGCCCCTAGCCTCAGTGCTGCTAAGAAAGACGAACTCCTGCTCTTGGCGGAAGCTGTCGGTCTAGTACTCGGTCAGAATCGTACTCAGGCGCAGGGCACTTCGCGCCCGTCTACTTCCACCAGCACAGCACGCCCGTCAGAAGCTGTAGTGTCTGCTGAAGATTGGGACAAGCCGCCATGGTAGTCGGATTAGTACTCAGGGTAGCTCACACGTAGGGGCAGCGGTCGGTTTAGTACTAGTCGATTTTGCACTCAGGCGCAGGTCGCTGCGCTCCCGGCTAGGGGTAAACCCCCGATTTTTCGGTAAATTTATTTTTCGACAAATAAGGTTACTTTGCGAATGCGAATCATTTGCATTTGCGTTTAGAAAGTTAAATACGAATCATTTGCATGTACTGGTCGGACTTGTTTTCTGTGTCAGAGTGTGGTAAAATCGGCGCGGTTGAATGCGAATCATTATCATTTGCGTTCGTATTCAGTTTGGCTTGGCGGTACTGGTCTGACCAGTTGAAAAAGTTGTTGACTGCTATAGACGCAAGTAGTACAATAATGTTATAGGTGGGAAAGGGCTTGCCGGAGCGGCGCGGTTATGCAAAAAAGTGCATAAATATGCACTTTTTATTCAGTTTGATTTACAGGTAAGGTCGCATCCTTTCCACGTCGTCTTTTGTCCAAGTAAACGTATGTTTGTTGGCGGCTGAATTAGCTAAGGCGACGTTTTCAAGAGTTACACCCTGCGCTAGTATTTCTTTGGTCAGAGTTTCACCATCCTCTATGCCTGTTAATTCCTCTAGCATAGTTATTTTTGCTTTCATGCTTAGCTGCGCCACGCTGTCAAGCTTTTTTACAATTTTCATAGCTTTTTTAAATTTCATCTTCATTTTCTCCAGTTATAAACACCAAGGAACTAGTTGATCAAGGTGATCAACCAATTCCTGTTTCTGCTCGTCCTCCATTAGAGGGCTTCGGTCAATCAGGTCTACCAGTACCTTGTGTCTGTTTACCAAAGCATCGATATCGCGGTCTAGCTTATTGATAGCTTTTAAAATTTCTAAAGTCTCTGCTGACTTTTCCAGTTCTTTGCTCATGTTACCCCTTTATTAGTGTATTGCTGTGTTAAGTATATAACAGGCACACAAAAAAGCAAGCTAAAAAGCTCGCTTTTTTGAAATTATTTTTACTAGGTACAGTATGCGAAAAGTTCACATAGTAAGCTGGTGGTATCTATGTCGCTCTGCTCTGTTTCATCGCTTTCAGAAACAAGGCTCAAGTGTAGCTCTAAAATGGGTTGTAATTCATCAACCGCAAAATCCTCTTCTGCGCTACCTTCTGCATCGAACAACGCTTGCAGTATCTCCACACTTTGTTGTGTGCCGTAGTTACGTTTAAATAAGTCAGCTAACTTTTTAACCGCCCTTAGTTTGTCTTCTAGGTTCATTATTTAAGCCCTGTTTTCTTTCTCAGCCAGTTGTAAAACTTACGCCGTCTTATTCTGGTAGTGAGAAAATTAATGGTTGATTTTTTAGCATTAATCTGCTCTAGCAAATCGCTGGATAGAAATTCATACGCTAAAAAGCTACTTCGCGCTATCTCGTTAGCCTGATTTTCTAGCGCTTGCAATTCTCTGCGAATTGTGCTTACTGTCCTAAGAGGCGTTGGCGAACGCCCCTTTCCAATGCCGGTGTTCGCCATAACTGCCCCCTATAGACGGTCTAAAAACTTTACAACTTTGCGCAACTCTGCGCCCGTCAATTGCTCAATTTGACGTTTGATATTGTCTACGTCTGCCTGCATATGCTCAAATGCCCACTGCTTAAGCTCTGCGCTGCAATCGTCTTCCATGCAGTTAACTTCGATAACTGAACAAGCCTCACATAACAAGTCTGTTACCCTGTCAAGCTTATTTCTCAAAGAAGCGGCTTGTACTTCGTGGTCTGTCAATGGGTCGCGGCACGGCATCAGTTCACCTCCTTTTCAGTGCGCACATTGCCACGCAAGCTACGAACCACGTCAAGAAGTGAACCTTCTTCCTCGTCTTCATCAGGCTCGGCTTCTAGGTTTTTCTGTAGCGCTCCCATGTTTTCATCGCTCAATATACGACTGGCTAAATGCATCAGAGGATCATCCGCTTGTGCAATTTCCTCTAGGTTTGCAACGATTGGAGTAGTAGGTGTATTCGTTGCCACTACAATCGTGTCAACACAAAAGGTTTTTAAATCCGCGTCAGGGATTTCGTTTTTGCTTGCTTCGATCATCATAGCTGAAACAACATTTTCACAACTTAAGTCTTTACCAGAATCCAAGACTGATGCAATAGCCGTAGCTAGGATGTGTGTTGCTGCGAATTGTTTAAACATTTTAAATTACTCCCGTAGAGTTTAAAACTAGCCCTAGTATACTAAATGTGTTTAGAGCTGTTAAATTATGTTGCTTAGTGCTAACCGCTTGCACCGTAAGCAACGTTAGACCTAGTATACCGAAAATCGGCAACAAGGTAAAGCTAAAAATTACCATTAGGCCAGCACCACACCAGCCAAATTTTTTATCCATTATCATACCCTTAAAAAGTGCCCCGCCCAGATAGACGGGGCAAAATGGCGGTTATCGCCTACGGGGTTAAATTGGTTTCTCAGTGTTGCCAAACATTAGCAACACGCCTATAGTAGCCACTGGTATAGATGCCAGCGGCTCTCTTGAAAAAAGTGTAGCTAGAGCCATAGCTAAAAATAACAATCCGATAATGTGAGCCGCGTTCATAGTTTTACCCTCGTTGGTACTTTGCCATCGGGCAAAGTTACCCAAATTGTAAGAAATGGTACAACGTTAATACACAAGCGTTGGTTATACTCTGACCAATGCCAGCCAATCCAAGCCCCGCCGCGATTAAACAAAATTCCGATTTTCATTTTAGCCCCTGTCTCTAGTTGATGTAATCATTATACAGGTCTGGATTATAAAGTCCAGACCTTTTTAATATTATTTTGTAATTTCTAGTCTATCTAATCTACTAGCAGGATAATTTTTTAAAGCCTGTAGAAGTTCTCTAATTTCCATAAGCTTATAGTATTGATTGTTAATGTTTTCTTGCGTATCGTTTAGCAACATAGTGGCATACATTCTGCTATTGGTGGCGAACGCTGCAACTGTTAAAGTTTCAAGGCGAAGGTTGTAAACTTCCTCGTTACTAACAATGATATTTTTTACACTGACAAGCTCTTTAGTACCAAAAATTTCTTCGGTACGTGAAAAGCGTAAAGCTAGTAGGTTAGACTTAGTTACTAGTTGGATTAGTTCAACTTTTACAGAAATAGATGCATTAACATCGAAATTGAAAGCTTTCATATTTTATACCCCGTTTTGGTTGCTGCTTTATTGCCTCAACCTTAAATACATTATAGTAGCGCTGTAAAAATTGTAAAGCACTTTCCCACCTTTTTATAATAACTTTTTGCTCTAGAAGACTCGGTTTTTATAACCTGGACACCCTCGGTAATTCAACTCACCCTAAGCCCTAGTATTACTCTCACCTAAAAGCCTCTTAGAATGGCTTACAGGAGCTTTAAACGGTATGTTTTAGTTACCCACAACTTAAAACTACTGTATATCTATACAGGTATATTTATCCACAATTTTCTGTGGATAAGTCCACCAGCGTCTGCTGAGCGCTTGTATATTTATACAGTATTGTGGATAACTTCACTTACTCACACGTACCTGTTGATAACTTCCCTAGCAACTTTCATGCCATTTTTCGGCGCGGTCAAATGCGAATCATTATCATTTGCGTTCGCATTTATCTAGCAAGTTTCATGCCAGTAGCGAATTTGGCTAAAAAGTAGTGAAATTGACCAATAAAAGTTGGCACGTCGTTTGCAATAGAAAAAAGCGTGCCACCGGCTTGTCGAGCATTATTTTTCCCTTTAAAACCAACAACTTACACAATGGCAATCTGATAAGACTTCTAGGGTATAGCAATGCACTTGCTTGGCTTGCATCCTGCTCTCAGCACAGGGCGACTTAGACCGCTTATACGCGATTTGCGACTTTGGCACGATTTTTGAGTTGGCACAGTAATTGCTAGAATGCCACAATTCACTATATAACAAAATCGCCTAAATAAATTCGCTTTTATAATAAATTAGTCCTAGACAATGCTACACGTAAATGCAATAATAAGCCATAGCTGGGAAAGCGACCGAAAATCGGCGCGGTGAAATGAGAATGATTCTCATTTAGATTTGGACGGCTGGCCTGGATGAGAATGATTCTCATTTAGATTTGCTGATAGGGTGGCACAGAATAGAGCAAATGAAAAGTATATAATTTCATACATACGTATAAAAACTAATGTAGACAAAAGTTTATTGCTATATATAATGGGTAACAGTTGAGAGGCACAACGCCACAACGTATATTTTATATATAGCTTAAACGGGAGTTAACCAGATGTTAACAATTCAAAATACCAGAGCGGCAGCGCTACAAATGACTGATGCGATCCTTTTGGATCAAAACATTATACCTATTTTTGATCTTGACGGTGTGGTAATTGATGCAACACACCGTCAAGCGATACACCCAGACGGATCGCTTAACCTTGAAATGTACCGCAAACTATCGACAGCGGCAAACATTGCAAAGGATCAGGTCATGCCACTGGCAGAAGTGCCGCAGTTTTTGACAGACGCAGGTAGATCATTTTTTGTTTGCACTGCTCGCGTTATGTGTAAAAACTCTGAAAAATGGTTGCGCAAGAACGGGATCAGACCGACAGCAACATTTTCTAGAGAGGGCGAAAATGATCGCCGTCGAGATTTTGAATTAAAAGAGTACCATTTAACACGCGCATTTTCATCGGCTGAATTGTCTCGATCATTTTTGGTCGATGATAACCTAGCAAACTGCCAAATGGCACAGCGCTTGAACATGAAAGCAATTCACGTTCCTTTTCACGGTCATTAATTTGACCAATTCGTAACGGAGGCTTCATAGCCTCATAATAAACCTTAATAGGGAAACCGTTGTATTATGAAAGCTTTAGCACAAAAACAATTTGATTTACTTTGCACCGAATGTGCAGAAAATAACCTTTTAGGCAAGCGTAAGAGAGATTCACGACTAGAAGTTGTAGAGGACGCGATAAGCGTTTTAGGGTTCAACGGTGACGCAGCGATTTTAATGCCGTTTATTGTTGAGGAGCTAGAACGCCGTAGGGAGGCTGAGAAAGCGAAAAAGCCAAGCGCAGCGACTAAACCAGCGGCAGATACACAAGTTGGTTATACGCAATCACAGCGCGATTTATTGCCAGTGCTAGACGGTGACGTATTTGTGATCACAAGCGCACAAAATAACACCATTACAACAGGCTTTGAGGATCAGCTTCTTGCCTTAGTTGACGATATGAAATCCGTTGATCTGGATGCGCGTTTAATGGTAATGCCCGTTTACTATAACAAAAACGCCTTTAGTCCAGCGGTAGAAAGGGAGGAGGAAGTTTTCAATCCTAAGATCCTACCATATTTACAGCTTGAGGATTGTTGGCTATTTGAGAAAAACGCATGTTTGATCTCTAGTACGGCGGCAGTGTTACCCACTAACAAAATACCAGTCAACGCAGCGGCAAAGCTTAACAGTGGTGAATTGATCACGGTTGTAGCAAGCCCGAAGCAACAATATAAAACCTTACCGCGACTCAATGATCAATCAGTCACAAAAGCGGTCACTACTGGCAGTTGTACCGCGTACAACTACACCAGAAGCCGAGCAGGATCAGAAGCGGAAAAAGACCATAAGCAGGCAGCCATGATCGTTTACAGGTGTGACGGTGGATATAATGTAACCAATGTTTTTCAAGGTGACGACGGATCATTAAATGTGGTATTGCCTGAACTCGAATACTACTACGGCAAGCAGCCAGAAGCCGCCAAGCTTGGTGATCTACATTGCGAAGTTTACGATCATGCATACTGGCAAAAGACGGTTGATTTTCTTGATAAGATTAAGCCTAGCGTGATCGCGGTTGACGATATTTTGCACTTTAGCACCAGATCGCACCATAACCGCAACAGTGGCAAACACTTGTACGCAAATCGACATGAGAGCGTAGAAAACGACCTTAAACAGGTAATCGTACAGTTAACCGAGTTAGCGGATCTTATAGATACTGTTTACATTACCGAGAGCAATCACAATTCAGCCCTAGATAATTGGCTGGATGATAGCAGCGTTAACCCTAAGCAGGACAGCCACAACAGCAAATTATACTATCTGTTAAATTGGTTAGTGTGCGATACCTTAGACCAAGGCGAACATGAGAAAAATGCGTTACAGATCGCCCTAGAAAATGCTGATTTAACCACGTTGCCAGAGTTGCCAAGTAATGTGCATTTTGGTCGAATGGATAAGCCCTTTAAACCGCTTAAATTCGATTATTCGCAGCATGGGCATAAAGGGGCAAACGGCAGCGCAGGAAACCCAAATCAGTTCAAGGACTGGAATTTAAACCTAATTACAGGACATACCCACAGCCCTTGTATAATTGGCTCAGTGTTCACAACAGGTGTTACCGCTCGATTGAACCAAGGCTATAACCGTGGGGGCGCGTCATCGTGGGATCACGGTCACATGATGGAATATGCAAACGGACAAGTACAATTAATCACTTTGAACCCACAAAAAGTTATTGCATAGTTAACCTAAATCTGTTTTAATGCTCATGCGGTCGGGGCAAAATACGACCGCAAACACAAACACTTTTAAATTTTTGGAGATTAATATCATGGCTAAAGTTTGGACAGAAGAAAACACAGCAAAGTTAAGCACAGCGTACGCGGCAGCTATCGAAGCGAACCAAGGCAAGGCGCTTGAACCTAAGCAACTGAAAAGCATTGCACAGCAATTTGACGTTACTGATAACAGCGTCCGTCAGAAGCTTGTTAACATGGGTGAATACGTATCACCGGATGCTAAAGCTAAGGTAGGCAACCCAAGCGCGACACGTAAGATCGAAGTTGTAAACAAGATCGCAGAAACCACAGGCTTGTCATTGGACAGCTTGGAGAAAGCGAACAAAGGTGAGCTTGAAGCGTTAGCGGCATTTGTTGAGCAGCAAGCGGCAATCATCGATGATCTAGAAAGCGGATCGGACGACGAAGCCGAGTAATAAGATCGGGATCACATGCTAAGGTATGTGATCCCATACCCATAGGGGGCGGTAATGAGACTTATTCTCATTTAGATAGGGGGGTACTCCCAGACGTGTGTAACACTTAGAAAATTAGGATATTACTGGAAACAGTATACAGCGCGTGTAACACTTAGAAAAATGACTAAATTATTGAAGTACTAAATAGGGCGGTTTCCAGACACGTCTTCAATGGCTTGGTACAGGCCATACCCGTACGTGTAACACTGGGCAAATTGCATTACTCGACCGTGGGTAAAAATAATACAATTGAAAATTTGCATAGCTTACCGTATAATACTAAATATTAGGAGGAAACCATGGCAACTAACAACAGTACAATAAACGCAGAAATAGTAGGAGCTACAGTAGAAGTATCTATAAATGTTAGGGTAAATTCTGGGGGGTCTGGGATAAAACTTAAAGAAGACGGGTACGGATATGTAATGAGGTCTACTAACAATGGGTCTTTCTCTAAAGTTTCTGGAAACTACAGCTTACCAACGGACGGGGGAGAGGGATTTTTTATACAGCGTGACATAGTCTATACAGATTCTAATGTAACTAATCAAAATACCTATAAATATTACTTTGAGATGGAAATCAACGAAGAGGCCGGAACTCCTCCTGGTACGGAACCACTATAATGGCTATATATACAACTGGAACGGTATCCGTCTACTTCGTGGCGGATAACCCTGCTAAAAAAATAACAAACTTATCAAACTCTACCAGTCCTATCTATAAATATGCTAACTTGCAATGGACTGAGCCTAGTAGTCCAGGGATGTACCATTTATATTGGCTAGTAGGCGGAAACTGGCAATCGGCTAACACCTCTACTAGTTCCAATTCATTAAAGGTAATACCACCAGCTAATGCTACACAAGCTCAGCTAAGAACAGATAATTTATATCCTAGTAACACCATAAACATCATATTTCACGTGAAGCCTGAGACTAGGGTACTAACCGCTACTAGTAGGTATGACGGAGTATTACTAGATTGGAACCCTAACACAGATATTGGGGAAAGGGTAGAAGTCGTAAGAAACGGTACTACGGTATTTACTGGCACAGGCAGTAGCTATATACATGAGGAAGGGGGTAGTTTTAAAGTCCGCATGGTGAAGGGCACAGGCAGCGACGTAGTTTATGGGGCTTTCTCAAACACAGTATCTGCGTCCCTACTTTCACCTCCACCTCCTAGACCTGAGCCAGAGGCTCCGTGCGACTTCTTTCTTGGTGTAAACCGGGCCGGAGATGAGATACTTCATATATGTAATCCTAGCGTAGTCCCGGCGGCTCCGCCCGCCGTGGAGTCGGGCAAGACTGCGACAGACTGGTTTCAGGATTGGGTAGGTATTAATGTAGACTACGGAGATGATACTTACATGCATAGTATGTTTGACTATGTTAAATGTTTGACGTACATTAGAATAACTGAGTATACCGATGATGTCTTTAGAAAATTTTATTTCTCAGATGCCTTAAATCCTGTAACTGGCTCCTCTGTCTCTTATACTCCTAGTAATAACAGGTTTACCTTGGTAGTTACTGTAGATAAGCTAGGTAACCGAAGAGGAGCTGCTCCTGTAATAAGAAGGTCTATAGATTTTGATAATAACTCCTTAGCACAAGCAGAATACTCTATAGGTGGGTTTGGTTACGGTAACTCTGGAGCTTTCTACGAAAATGGTGACGCCTATATAAGAACCGGTCAGAATATAGAAAGCATTGAGATATACGAGTTTAACATACGTGCTTCCGGACGTGACTTAGTATATGAGACTGCTAAAACGGGGGCTTCTGGTATTAAACTAGACCCTGACGACTTCACAGTAGACGGGGCGGATTTCTCAGGCATGTTCCTAGCGTACACTGGGAAAGGTTACGAAGGTGACTATATAAACAGCATGAACTTAAACGACCCTATTATACCAGTTCAGGGCCTAGTTGACCCCTTAGGGGTGTACTCCGGCCCTGACGGCAGTGATACTGTCCAGGTGTTAGGGGGCTCTGGAGGATCTGGGTGGGACATAGAAATGACTAAAGGACTCATTAAGCGTGGTGGAAACACATGGTTTAATGCAGGCCGTGGTAGAACTAGGCTGCGCTATGTAGGTTCTAGTACAGACCACAGTACTCCGGTATATAGTTTTAATATACCTCCCCACGAAACTAACAGCTCAGGAGAGGGTGTGATTACAGGCTCTGGGATCTTAACCGACCTAACTATTATATTAGACGACCCCGCAGTAAGAAATTCCGCTTGTTTAGGATACTCTATAACTCCCGTAGCATGGGACTACTCTAGCGAGCAGGAAGCCTGGGTTGATACATTTTCATCAGATAAAGGTATTATAGGGTTTTCTTCTTTTAATAATAGAGTACCTTTTTATACTATGAGAGAGAGCTACAGATACGACTACGAGCAGTTGCCTAGTGGTGACCCTTACTGGAATACCTGGTACACTATTCAATGTAGTTTTTACTTTAAAAGAATTAACGAGTCACTTATATCTATAGAATATGACTTTTGGTATTTCTCCTTTAACGGGAGCGCAGGACTAGAGAACACAATTACAATACCTGGTTTCTCTTACTCCTTTATAGGATTAAATTAACATGAGCAGTACAGAATTAATAGACCCAGAAAAGTTAAGTCCGGAAGGGTTAAAAGTAGCCGAGGCATATATAATGTCTGGAGGCGATATAGAGAAGACTAGCAAAGAGTTAGGACTTCCAGTAGCGGACTTACAATCAGAACTAAACAAGCGTGAGATCAAGGAATATGTAGATAGAATTTATCACGAAGCAGGATTCCGAAATCGCTTTAAGATGGCTAGAGTCATGGATGAACTTATTGCTAAGAAACTAGAGGAAATGGACGATACCGATATGGGCTCTAGTAAAGATATTCTAGACCTATTACAAGCACAGCACGCTATGAAAATGAAAGAGCTAGAATTTGAAGCTAAGGTTAAGAAAGAGCTTCTAGAACTTGAACGTAAGAAAGAGGAAGTTCAAATTAAGAACCAGACTAATAATCAATATAACAACTATGTTATTGAAGAGTCCTCGTACGACAAATTAATTAGTAAGCTAGGGAGTAGTTAATGGAAGTATCTAGAGCTAGTATTAACTTCGAAGAACTACAAGACTTTCCTCTAGAGAAACGATTTCTAAAGCTTCCGGTTGATAAGTTCTTCGAAATGGAGGGGGTTGAGCTGATACCTCCTCAGATAGCACTTATTAATGCTATCAACGACCCTGCCCATCGTTTCGTGGTAGGGTGTCTTTCAAGACGTACAGGTAAAACTTTTAGTGCTAACCACATTGCATTTCTAAAAGCTTTAGAACCAGGTACTCAAATACTTATTATATCGCCTAACTACTCACTGTCTAATATCTCATGGACAGAGCAGCAGAAGCTTATTAAGAAGCACGATATAGAAGTAGAAAAGATGAATGCTAAGGATAAGGAAATAGTATTAGAGAATGGCTCTTTGATTAAGTTGGGTTCTGTATCCCAAGCTAACTCTTGTGTAGGTCGTTCTTATGACTTAATACTATTTGACGAAGCCGCACTAGACCCTAAAGGCGTTGATGCTTTCAACATCCAGCTACGTCCTACTCTAGACAAAGATAATTCTAAAGCTATATTTATTTCAACACCTCGTGGTACTAACTACTTCCATGATTTCTACATGCGTGGTTACGATGACAAGTACCCTTTCTGGGCATCTATACATTCTACATGGAGAGATAATCCTAGAACGTCTGAGGCCGACATTGCAGAGGCTAAGCTTTCAATGTCTAATGCGGAGTTTAGACAAGAATATGAAGCGGACTTTACAACGTTTGAAGGTCAGATATACGAAGGGTTCGATGCCGATAAGTATGTTCAGGACTTGTCTGGGCGTGACTTTAAAAATTGCGATGCTCTTATGGGTATTGACGCTGGTTATAAAGACCCTACTGCGGTTGTTAAGCTCTACTATTCTTTCGATGAGAAGGTATTTTATCTTGTTGATGAGTACTTGGAAGCACAAAGAAATACAGACCAACACGCAGAACACATACGAAAAATGATGGGTGATGATACGGACTTTGTATTCTGTGACTCTGCCGCTGCGCAGTTTAGGCAGGATTTAGCAGAGTTACATGATATCCCGTCCAACCCTAGCATAAAATCGGTACTGGATGGTATAGCGTACGTTCAAAGCTTAGTAGACAACGGAAAGTTAATAGTAGATAAGTCTTGTATACATACTCTAGATATGCTTGCTAACTATAGGTGGGATCCTCGTCCTGAGCTACTAAAGCCTAAACCTGTCCATGATGCATTTTCGCACATAGCTGACGCGTTGAGATATGCTTTATATAGCTTTACTGTATAGACAGAAGTAGGACTAAATTAAATACTTTACAAATTTATAAAAGTGTTTATAATAGCTTATATTGATTAGGAGGAAAAAATTTATGGCAGCAAATACCAAAAAGCGGGTTGCCGTAAAACATATTAGAGACGGTATAAAGTCCAACTATAAAAAGGACTGTAAGTGTGCAATATGTAGTACGGAAGAAAAACTGGAATTACACCACTATACCACGGTTTCTACCCTCTTCAAGAATTACGTAGAGGAGCATAATATTCCAGTAGATACAGATGAAGAGGTCAGAGCAATGCGAGATGACTTTTATAAGATGTATTGGTATGAGCTTGTAGACTACACTGTTACTCTTTGCGAAGAGCATCATAGAAAACTACATTCTATCTATGGACGTGAGCCTCCTTTGCACACCGCTAAGAAACAGGAGCGTTGGGTTGAAAAACAGCGCGACAAAGCAGAGGGCAAGACTACTAAAGGTAGATTTGCCTCTTTGATTTGAGGACAGCGTTAAGTGAGCTTACGAAGCAAAATTCATTCTAAAGCAAACCCCGCCCAAAGGTACATAGCTGAAGAGGCGGGTACACACGTTGGGACAAACCAGAACAAAATTAGAACAAGTGAAAACGCGTACAACCTAATGGAAATTGTTAACCGCTGTGTTAACCTTCTAGTAGACTTAGGTTCGGATATTGAGTTTGACGTAAAAGACAAACTTAGTTTCACGGCTAGGGCTGATGGTAACATGCGCGGCAAAACGCTCAGTACTTTAATGAACAACAGGCCTAACCCATACATGGATATCAACACGTTTAAAAGGCTATTACTTCTAGACATGATTATCGAGGGTAACGTTTTTGTTCACTTTGACGGTTCAGGCTTCTACCATGTACCTGCAAGACACATGGAGATTAAAACTGATGAAAAGGCGTACGTTAGCGAGTATGTTTATAATTCTATTGTTAAGTTTAAACCTAATGAAATCATACACATCAGAGACAATTCCTCAAGTTCCGAGTACCGAAACTTCAGAGGGCGTTCAAGATTACTAGCAGCTATCAAGACAATTCTCACACATGAAACCGCTCTAGATTTCCAGTCTAGATTCTACGAAAATGGTACAATGATTGGCCTAGTCGTAGAGACTGAAGCAGTACTATCTACCAGACTAAAAGATAGACGCGAAAAAGAGTGGATGTCTAAGTTTAACCCTAAAGACTCGCAGGGTAGACCTATGATTCTTGATGCTGGAATGAAGGCTAAGTCGCTAAATACAAATAGCTTTAGAGATTTAGACTTTAACGAATCCATGGAAGCGATGGAAAAACGAATAGCCTTAGCACTGGGTATACCTCATATATTACTAGATTCTGGTAATAATGCTAACCTTAGGCCGAATATGGAGTTGTTATTCTCCACTACCATTCTTCCGATGATGAGAAAATTTGAGTCTGCATTTGAGTTTTTCTTTGCTTATGATATTGAGTTAACTACTCATAAAGTGGTCGCTCTAAGACCAGACTTAAAAGCAGAGTCAGACAGACTTTCATCTCTAGTCAACAATGGTATTATGCTAGGCAAAGAAGCTCGCGAAATACTGAGACTAGATCCTTTAGAAGACCCATTACTAGACGAAATCAGAATTCCTGCAAACGTTGCAGGTTCTGCTACGGGAGTATCAGGTCAGGAAGGCGGTAAGCCTTCAACAAATGAAGATGATAAATAATGTTACTAGAGAAAATAATGAAACATTACGGCAAAGACCTGCCAGGTAAAACAGCGTTCCGTAACGACCCAGAAGCACCATGCCTAGTGGCTGATATTTCTAAAGAGTACGGTACGTGGGACAACTTCGTTGTTCGTTACCAAGATGCACTAGCTGGAGAAGAAACAAAAGCTCCTGCTAAGAAAGCACCGGCGGTAAAATCAGGTAACCAAGCTAATGACTCTAAAGAATAAATACGAAGGTAAAATTGTCAGCCAGATTAAAAGCGTTAAGATGGCTGACGACGAGTCTTCTGATATTATAATTAGTGGCTACGCCAATACGGTCACAAAGGACCGAGCTGGCGATGTTATACCAAAGGACACTTGGTTAAAGAGCAATGCTACTAGCAACTATTCAAAGAACCCAATAATTTTAGCCTTCCATGACCATAGCAAGCCAATCGGTAAAGCTACTAACTGGTACGCAGATGATAACGGACTTTTCATCGAAGCTAAGATTAGCAAGGGAGCTGGAGACGTATACCATCTTATTAAAGATGGCGTATTGTCCACATTTAGTGTAGGTTTTTACATCCATGATGCTGAGTATCATAGTAAAACAGACACTTATATGATTACAGACCTAGAGTTACTAGAGGTTTCGGTAGTTTCCGTTCCTTGCAACCAAGACTCTACATTTTCGGTCTCTAAGTCACTCGTTGACGCAGAGGCATTTAAAAAAGAATTCGTGCCTCCTGCTGAAGAGGCTGAAAATACAGATATTAAGGAAATCCAAGATATGTCAACAAAAAATGAAAATACAGGCTTAACCCTAGACGACGTTATGGGCCTATTAGATAAAGAACGCCAAAAAGAAGCTGACGCAAAGGCTAAAGAAGCCGCTGCTAAAGCCGCAGCTGCTAAGCAAGCTGAAGAAATTAAAACTCAAGCTCGTGAAGCTGCTAAGTCTATCGTAGACGAGCTTGAAGGCAAGATTGCTAGCAACCAGAAGAGTTTCGCAGATACTCTTAAGGCTCGCGAAGACGAAATCGAAGCACTACGTGAAGAAATCAAGCAAGTAGTTGCATCTCGTACTAAGTCGTTCTCTTATAACAAAGTAACTGACGGAATGAACCCCGATACTCGTAAGTCTGTTAATGACGCAGTATTACTAGGTATCGTTACACAGAAAGGTACTTTTGGTACTAAATTCGGTGAAACAGTTAAAGCGGTAAATGATTCTTCTTCAATCGAAGTTTCTAGCGAAGCGTACGAGACAGTGTTCTCTACTGACCTAATCCGCGACATTCAAGCAGAACTTGTTATCGCTCCACTTTTCCGCGACATTACAATGACGTCTGCGAACCTAACTATCCCAGTAAACCCTGACCGTAAGAACGCTTCATGGGTATCTGGTACAGCTTACGGTACTGACGCAAGTACTGGTAGCGAGATCACAGCAGCTCTAAGCGAAATCACGCTTAAAACAATGAAGCTTGCTGCTAAGAGCTACATCACTGACGAAACATCAGAAGATGCTATCATACCTCTTCTACCTCTAATTCGTCAACACTTAGTTGAGTCTCACGCTAACGAAATCGACCGTGCATTCTTACTAGGTAA